>ERZ837910.2281-NODE-2281-length-24025-cov-13.246224_pt1 | contig 24025 bp, 20 predicted proteins | sample MGYA00519940_ERZ837910 | MGnify/ENA primary metagenome ERZ837910 (study PRJEB31850, sample SAMEA3708825) | human gut metagenome | biome: human gut; feature: human-associated habitat; material: faeces | place: China | collected 2014 ... | reverse complement strand
CCCGGATGGATGCTGATTCCCGGCGGGAGGCTGGGGCGGTTCGCCGCCCCGGCCTTTTGTGTTCGGCAACAGCGCCTCGTTCCTCTTCGGCCTTCGCCGCAGCGCCTGAGAGGGCATACTCTAACCTCTCCGTCATTTCCCCCAGCATAGCAGAATTCCGGAAAAAATGCAACACAGAAGCGCCGCTCACTCCGCCCGCACTTCTGACGCGGCGCGGAGCTGCCGGTCCGTGCGCAGGAGGATATAGAGCGAGGCAAGGAACGTGATGACATCGGCGGCAGGCATGGAATAGAGCACGCCCATCAGTCCAAATGCGCGCGGCAGCAGCATCACGAGCGGCACGGCGAGCAGCACTTCCCGGAAGAACGACAGCCCCGCCGATTCCACCGGCCGGCCCAGCGCCTGCATGAAGATGAACGCGGCCTTGTTGACCGTGGCCAGCGGCAGCATACAGAGATAGATGCGGAAGGCCAGCACGGCGAACCGCTCGTAGAGCGCATCCTCCGAGCCGAAAATGCTGATGAGCTGAAGCGGGAAACACTGCGTGATGACGAGCGACACCGCCCCGAGCACGAATTCCGCCGCCATCAGCCGCCAGAGCACGCCGCGGCAGCGGCCAAACTGCTTGGCTCCGTAGTTATAGCCGACAATCGGGATGCACCCGGCGGACATGCCGATCGTGATGGCGATGATGATCTGGAAGACCTTCATCACGATGCCGAGCACCGTGAGCGGGATGTCCGCGCCGAATTCCGACTGCGCCCCATATTTCACCAGCATCGAATTGGTTGCGGCCATCGCGATGACCAGCGAGATCTGCGCGAGGAAGCTGCACAAACCGAGCGGCAGGAATTTGCCGAGGATGCGGCCGGAAAGCCCGAAATCCGCCTTTTCAAACTTCAAAACCTTCGTATGACAGAGATACCACACGCTCATCCCCGCCGTGACGAGCTGCCCGAGTACCGTCGCGATCGCCGCGCCCACCACGCCGCCGTGGAACACAAAGATGGCAATCGGGTCGCCGATGACGTTCGTGACCGCCCCGGCCAGCATACAGCCCATCGCAAAATTCGGGCTGCCGTCGGCGCGGATGATAGGATTGGCAGCCTGCCCGAAAACATAGATTGGGATGCCCGCCGCGATCCACGCGAAATAGTCCCGCGCATAGGGCAGATTCGCCTCCGTCGCACCGAACAGCGCAAGCAGCGGATCGCGGAAAATATAGTAGAGTACCATCACCACGATCCCCACCAGCACGCTGAGCGTCACCGCATTGCCGACAGCGCGGTTTGCGTCCTTCGCGTTCTGCTTGCCAAAGCAGATGGAAACGAAGCTGCACGCGCCGTCGCCGATCATCACGGCGAGGCCGAGCGCCAGCACCGTCAATGGGAAGACGACGCTCGTCGCGCCGTTGCCGAGATAGCCGACGCCCCAGCCAATGAAGATCTGGTCGACGATGTTGTAAAGCGCCCCGACCAGCAGCGAGATCGTACACGGCACGGCAAATTTCCGCATCAGCTTTCCCAGCGGGGCCGCCCCTAAAAAGTCCTGTTTTTCTTCCATAACTACCTCCATAAGCGAAAAAAATAGTGCGTAAGTCCGTTTGGACTTACGCACATTTGCTACACAACGACCTTATTTTAACAAATCGCGGCCCAAAATGCAAATGATTTTTTCTGTGGAAAAGCATTGACGGAGGTGGTATACTATATGAGACTGACATAACAGAAAAACGAGGGGTTTTTATGATCGATTTTCATGATATCACCGTCCGCGACCAGCGCTGGATTGAGCCGATCCTTCACGCAGCCAACAAGCCGGGCGCAGACTATACGTTTACGAGTATGCTGTTCTGGACGAATTACTACGGCCAGGTCGGCCGCGTGGGCGACTTCGTCACGCAGTACCTGCACTGGGAGGGCCGCAACATCTATCTCTTCCCCGCCGGGCAGGGCGACCTGCGCGCGGCGGTGGACGCAGTGCTGGACGACAGCCTGCGGCGCGGCGGCCAGACGCGCTTCCGCGGCGTGACGGCGGACGCACAGGCATTTCTGGAGGAACAGTATCCGGGCCGCTTCCGCTTCACGCCGTACCGCGATTCGTTCGACTATATCTACACCGTCGAAGAGCTGACCGAGCTGCGCGGCAAAAAGCTGCAATCCAAGCGCAACCACTGCCACCGCTTCGAATCGGAGCACCCGGACTGGCATACCGAGGTCATCACGGCGGAGAACATTGAAAAATGCCGGGAAATGGTGGCCCTTTGGTACCAAAACCACCCGGAAAATTATGAAATTCAGAGCGAGAAGAAGGCCATCGCCAAGGCGTTCGATCATTTTGCTGCCATTGGCATGGACGGATGGATGCTTCTGGACGGCGAGCAGGTGCTCGGCTTCTCGATGGGCTATCGGATGAACCGGACGTATTACGACGTCTGCTTTGAAAAGGCGTATGCCGATATTCAGGGCGCATATGCGATGATCAACCGCGAATTTTCCCGCCATATCGCGGAAAAATACCCGGAATTGGAATTTTTGAACCGCGAGGACGACATGGGCGAGCCGGGCCTGCGCAAGGCGAAGGAATCCTACCAGCCGACGCTGCTGCTCGAAAAATGCACCGCCGACCTGCAAGGAGGCTTCTGATGCGGACGAGAAAGACCGGGCCGGATGATATTCCGGCGCTGAAAGCGCTCTGGAAGCAGGCGTTCGGCGACACGGACGCGGAGATCGACAGTTTTTTTAAGACTGTTTATCCCGAGGCGACAGGCTTCTGCGCGGAGGAAGACGGTGCGGTCATCGCGATGCTCTTTGCCCTGCCGCTCACGCTGGCGCACGGCGAGGAGATGCAGAAGGCTGCCTACCTCTATGCCGTCGCGACGGACGAGGCGTTCCGTGGGCGCGGCGTGTGCCGCGCGCTGATGGAGTTTGCGGAAAGGACGCTGCGGAAACGCTACGTCTCCTGTCTGCTGCTCGTCCCGGAGACGGAAAAGCTCGCGTCCTACTATGAGACGATGGGCTACGCGCGGCAGGACAGCTGCACTATGCAGACGCTCCGCGCGGACGCGCCGCAGGGCGCGGCGGCTGTGGTCACGCCGCAGGAATACGCGGGCCTGCGCGAGACGCTGCTGTTTGACGTGCCGCACACGCGGTATTCGAAGGCACAGCTGGACTATGCAGCCGACGATCTGGACTTTTACCGGCTGGAGCAGGGCTACGCGCTCGGCTGCGCGGCGGTGCGCCGCGCAGGACAAATCGTAGAAGAACTGCTGCCGGATGCGCGGATGCTCCCGGCGCTGGCTGCGGCGCTCGGCGCGGGGCAGTATCCGGTGAAAACGCCGGGGTACGGTACGATGAACTGCATGGCCAAATGGCTGGACGCAGAGAAGCAAACTGCGCCGATCTGGCTGGCTTTCGATTTCGACTGATATGCAAAATTGGAGAGAGGGGGCGTTCGCTTGGAGACGGAAGCCTTGAAACTGCCCGGGCAGGACGTCCGGAAGCTGCTCGCCGCCGCAAACGGCGACGCAGCGCTGCTTTACTTATATGAACAGTCCGGCCTGCCGCGTGCGGAGGCGATGGAACGGCTGCGCATGACGCAGACGCGCTATGACCTCGCGGCGGCGACCTTACAGCAGATGGGACTCTGGCAGGAGGAGACGAAGCGCTTCTTCGCCCCGGCGGAGGCGCCGCACTACACCGAAGAGGACGTCACGCGCGAATACCACGCAGGACCGGAATTCCCGAGCATGGTGGGCGAGGCGCAGCGTCGGCTGGGCCGCATCCTGTCCACGGAAGAGCTGAAAATTCTGCTCTGCATCTACCGCTATCTCGGCCTCGCGCCGGAGGTCATCTCCATTTTGATCAGCTACTGCATCCAGCGCGGACACGCGCGGGGCGTGAGCAGAATGCCGTCCATCCGGACGATCGAGAAGGAGGCGTACCGCTGGGCCGACCTCGGCATCGAGACGATGGAGCAGGCCGCAGCCTATATGCAGCAGCAGTTACAGCTGCAAAACGGCATTGGCCGGGTGCGGCGGCTGCTCGGCATCGGCGAGCGGCGGCTGACGGCCGGTGAGGAAAAATTTGTGGTGACGTGGCTCAGTTGGGGCTTCGGCGAGAAGGAGATCCAGCTGGCCTACGAGAAGACGTGCATGAACACGGGCGGCCTGAAATGGCCGTATCTGAACTCGATCTTGAAGAGCTGGCACGAACAGGGCTTCACGACGCTCGCGCAGATCGACGCGGGCGACCGCCAGCCGGCAAAGGCCGCGAAGCCGGGCTACGGCGTACAGCGGCACGGCGACAAGCTGACCGAGCTGGAGCGCGAGGCCATCGCCCGCATGATGCAGGAGGAGGACTGACATGGCATATTCCGCCGCGATCCTTGCGCGCGCAAAGGCGCGTTTGGCTGCCGCACGCGAACAGAACGCACAGGACGACGCCGCGCGCATCGGTGCAATCTATGAGCGCCTGCCGCGTCTGCGGCAGATTGACCTCGAATTACAGAAGACCGCCGCGAAGGTCTGCGCGGCGGCGTTCCGCGCGGGCGAGGACCCGAGCGAGACCATCCGCCAGCTGAAGGACGAAAACCTCCGCCTCCAGCAGGAGCGGGACTGGATTTTGGAGTCCGAAGGCGTCGATCCCGACGATCTGGAGCAGACAGCCGTCTGCCCGCGCTGCGGCGGGAGCGGCTATCTCGGCGCGCGGATGTGCGAATGTCTGGCGGAACTCTGCCGGCAGGAGCAGAAGAAAGAGCTTTCCACGCTGCTCGGCGCGGGCCGCGACTTTGACCTGGACGCCGTGCGCCACGGTAAGCTCTCCCCCGTGTTCTTCGGCAGCGCGCTCACGAACTTCGGTGTCGAGCCGTTTTTGAACGCGTTTCTGGAAATGACCACGCCGCCGCTGCCGCGCGTAAGCGACGCGGGCGAGGTGGACGTCTACTCCCCCGAATTCTCGGCTTTCGTCTTCAAGATCCAGGCCAATATGAACAAGGCCCACCGCGATCGTCTGGCGTTCATGCGCATCTGCTCGGGCAGGTTTGAGCGCGACACGGAGTATTTCCACGTCCAGTCGGGGCGCAAGATGCGCCTTTCCCAGCCGCAAACGATGATGGCCGCCGAGCGCGAGATCGTCGACGAGGCCTACGCGGGCGACATCATCGGCGTGTTTGATCCCGGTATCTTCTCGATCGGCGACACGATCACGATGCCCGGCAAAAAGTTCCGTTTCTCCGGCATCCCGACGTTCGAGCCCGAGCACTTCATGCTCGTCTCACCCAAGGACACGATGAAGCGCAAGCAGTTCGTCAAGGGCGTGGAGCAGATCGCGCAGGAGGGCGCCATCCAGATCTTCAAAATCCCCGACAGCGGCTTTGAGGACGTGGTCGTCGGCGTGGTCGGCACGCTGCAGTTCGACGTGTTCGAATACCGCATGAAAAACGAGTACGGCGTCGACCTGCGCATGAGCGGCCTCCCCTATGAGCACCTGCGCCTGATCCGCGAGTGCCCGTGCGACGTGAAGGACCTGATGCTCTGCTCGGGCTCCCGCGTGCTCGAGGACTTCAAGGGCCGCAAGCTCATCGCCTTCGGCGGCGAGTGGAGCGTGGGCTTTCTCACCAAGCACAACGAGGGTCTTATCCTCGACGACTGGCTCAGCGTGTGATTTTGCCCGGAAATCGCAAAAACATCAAAAGGGGCGCGGTTTCCGCGCTCCTTTTTGTCTGCTTTTTTGTCGAAAAAAGGTCAAATTCTCTGTTGGCAAACGTTAAGAACGCGTATATAGTGTGAGCTGTAAAAAAAGAGTAGGTGCAGCCGCTTCGACCGCATCTCAAACGATAATAGCAAACCCGGTGAAAACCGGCGACGCAAAGCTATAGGGCCTTACCCCTGGGTACAGGGCTGGCAGCCAGTTACCGAAAGGAGATCGCCGTATGAAACGGCTGTTTCGTCATGCCTGCGCTATGCTCGCAGTGCTTCTTGTCATGTCCATGTTCACGGTTGTGAACGCCAGCGCTGCCAATGGCACCACCATTGACACCACGAATGCCAAGTATGGTTTCGTCACCATCAACTATACCTCCAATGCCAAATTGAAGGTCGGCATCCAGTACGGCAGCGAAAAGGTGTCCTACAAGAATTGCCCGAGCGGCAAGGACGCCGTCTTCTCCCTCGAGCAGGGCGACGGCACCTACACCATCTCCCTCTGCGAGAACATCTCCGGCACGACCTACCGCGTTGTGACCAGCAAGAAGGTCAACGCCAAGATTGAAAACGCCTACGCCCCTTACCTCATCGCTACGACCGATGTGCAGTTCACCTCCGGCGACGATGTGTGCAAGAAGGCCGCTGAGCTCTGCAAGGACGCCAAGACCGACATGGACAAGGTCACCGCGATCTACAACTACATCGCCGGTCACTACACCTACGACACCAAGCTCGCGAGCGACATCACCTCCGGCAAGGTCAGCAAGTACATCCCCGACACCGCTGCCACCCTGAACAGCAACAAGGGCATCTGCTACGACCTCGCGTCCCTCTTCGCCGCCATGTGCCGCAGCCAGAACATCCCCTGCACCCTCACCAAGGGCTACGCCGGCAGCAGCTACCACGCCTGGAACAAGGTCAACATCAGCGGCAACTGGTACCAGATCGACATGACCTATGCCGTCACCAAGCGCGTCATCAACGAGACCACCTTCGCCGGTTGCGTCTCCCCCCTGACCTACTCCCAGCAGAGCGACACGCTCGCCGTGTCCGCGGTGGCGTAAAATATCACAATTCGTCGAAAGACGGCGGCAGATATTCTCTGCCGCCGTCTTTTCTGCGCGGTATTAGTTCTGTTAATATCTTATATATTTTTGAAAATCGCCTTGCGTTTTGGGCAAATCTGGTATACTGTGAACATAAAATATTGGCAAACGCAAATATCTGTGCGGCTCGCAGAAGAGCAACTGTACAGAAAAAGGCACAGCAGGCGAAAGCCTGTGTCGCAAAGCCACGGATCTAAACGGCGCTCGCGCCGCACGGCAGCCGGTTGCCAAATGCAGATCGTCTCCCCCTTCTTCGCGCCGTACAGGCAGAAGAAGGAGGATTTTTTTATGTATGGGAAGAAAACAGGAAAGCGGCTGCTTTCGTGGGTCCTGGTGCTCATCATGGCCCTGTCGATGCTGCCGCTGAACGTGCTGGCCGACGAGGTCGGCGGCACCGGCCGCTATGTTGCGCTGGTCGATTTCAATACAAACGCAACAGTAGCAGACGCGGGCTGGCAGGATGTTTCCACCGAGGCGGGTCATACCGCTATTCTGACCGCCATCAACGACCTGAAACCCGACGGCGGCACCAATCTGGATGACGGTCTGCAAAACGCAAACCTGTTATTTGCAAAATCTAATGTTCAGGAGATTGACTCCAAGAACATTATCGCTCTGACCGACGGTGAGCCGACGTACTATATGACGAAGGATATTTTTGGCACCCCCACCGTTGGAGGTTTCGGTAACTCATGTACTAAGGAGGTCTTCGAGGCAGCCGCGAATACAGCTGCATCTATTTGCAATAGTGGAACTACGCTCTACTCCATCTGCTTTGGTGCTGCCAACGAGGAAGTGAAGAATCCTAACACAGGTGCATATATCAGTCTCTTCGAATATCTGAACACCTATATCGCCCTCAACAAGACCTACTCTGCTAATGACTTCTCCGGGTTGAAGGACGCTTTCGACGCGATCTCCTCAAGCATCACCTCCGGTCTTTCCAGCGGCACGGTCCACGACTCGCCGCCTGACGGCGTGACCTGCATCAGCGGTGATTTCGAAGGAAACTGGAATTTGACCGGCGAGCCGGGCGAGGGCGGCGTTACCACTTACACCTACACCAAGACCTACACCGTCAAGATCGCCCCCACGGCAGTCGATGCCGAGCAGTACGATGGCTACTACCCCCCCTCAACGGTCCCACGACCCTGACGGTCAAGGGTAGCAATGACGAGGATGTCACCATCGACTTCCCCATCCCCGCCGGTAAAGCCACATTGCAGAAGTACAATCTGACCATCAACTACAAATACGCCGATGGTACTGAGGCTAAGCCGACTCATACCGAGTCCCTCACGTATGGCAGCTCCTACGGCGTTGCCAGCCCCCTGATCACCGGCTACACCGCTGACAAGCTTACTGTCTCCGGCAGCATGCCCGATAGCGATGTCACGGTCGATGTTACCTTCACTGCCAAAGATTACACCGTCACCTACGAGTCCAACGGCGGCAGCACGGTTCCTTCTCAGACCGTTAAGTACAACGAAACGGCTAACAAGCCCGCCGATCCCACCAAGAGCGGCTGCACCTTCGCTGGCTGGTACACCGAGGAGAAGCTCACCAACAAGTACGACTTTGCTGCTCCCGTGACCGGGAACATCACCCTCTACGCCAAGTGGACGCGCAACTACACCCCGCGCCCCTACACGCCGCCCACCGTCGTGATCCCCGACGATGACGCGCTCGGCCTGAACACGACGAATCACTTCGCCTATATCGTCGGTTACGGCAACGGTAAGGTCCGCCCGCAGAACAACATCACCCGCGCCGAGACCATGACGCTCGTCAACCGCGTCCTCAACCGCCAGCCCGAGACCGAGGACGATCTCCTCCCGAACATGACGGTCTGGACGGGCAACGCGAACCCGAAGGCCTGGTATTACCTCGCCGTTCAGGAAGCGACGAACAGCCACTACTACAAGTTCAAGACGAACTCCCAGTATGAGAAGTGGAGCGAGCTGCGCGAGACCCGCGACTGGACGCTGCTCGAAAAGTAAGCCAAAATTCCTCCACCCCCTATTGTAAAAGGAAGAAGAGTTGAGCAAAACGCGAGTTTTGCAAAATTGAGTAACAATATATAGTGTTCAAACGAGCTGAATGGTACTGTTTGTTGTATAGCCTTATGAGCAAATCGGAGTTTTGCTCATCTCTTAAAAGGAAGAACCGCTCGCAAGAGCGGTTCTTCCTTTTTTGCACTCCCCTCGCGATCTCAAAATCCATTGACAAAGCGAGCGTTCCTGTGTATCATATCAACATACTTATAAGATAGGATTTATCTCAATGACCACTATTTACGCGGACAACGCCGCGACGACCCAGATGAGCCGTGCCGCGATCGACGCCATGCTCCCCTATCTGGAGACGATCTATGGCAACCCCTCAAGCCTGCATTCCGTCGGCCAGCAGGCGGCCGGGGCGCTGCTCAGCGCGCGCGACCGCATCGCAAAATGCCTGAACGCTTCCCCGCGCGAAATTTACTTCACCTCCGGCGGCAGCGAGGCCGACAATCAGGCCATCCTCTCCGCCGCGCGCCTCGGCGAACGCAAAGGCAAAAAGCACATCATTTCGACCGCGTTCGAGCACCACGCCGTGCTGCACACGCTGAAAAAGCTTGAAAAAGAGGGCTTCACCGTCGAGCTTCTCCCCGTCGGCCCCATTGGTACCGTGACGGCGCAGCAGGTCAAGCGCGCCATCCGCGAGGATACGTGCCTGGTTTCCGTCATGTACGCCAACAACGAGATCGGCTCCATCCTGCCGATCAGCGCGATCGGCGCCGTCTGCCGCGAGGCGGGCGTGCTGTTCCACACCGACGCCGTGCAGGCCGCGGGGCATCTGCCCATTGACGTCAAGGCGCAGAACATCGACCTGCTGTCACTCTCCGCGCACAAGTTCCACGGGCCGAAGGGCACCGGCGTGCTGTACGCCCGTCAGGGCGTCTTCCTGACGAACCTCATCGAGGGCGGCGCGCAGGAGCGCGGCAAGCGCGCGGGTACGGAGAACATCCCCGCCATCATGGGCATGGCTGCGGCGCTCGAAGACGCCTGCGCGCACCTCGACGAGAACGCGAAAAGGGTCAGCGCTCTGCGCGACCGCCTGATCGACGGCCTGTCCAAGATCCCGCACAGCGCGCTCAACGGCGATCCCGTGAATCGCCTGCCCGGCAACGTAAGCTTCTGCGTCGAGGGCGTCGAAGGCGAAAGCCTGCTGCTTCTTCTCGACGCAAAGGGCATCTGCGCGTCGTCCGGCAGCGCGTGCACATCCGGCTCGCTCGACCCAAGCCATGTGCTGCTGGCCATCGGCCGCCCGCATGACGTGGCGCACGGCTCGCTGCGCCTGAGTCTGTGCGAGTGGAACACCGACGAGGAAATCGACCGTATCCTCGATGCCGTGCCCGAGGTCGTGGAATACTTACGCGGCATGTCACCGCTGTGGAACGACCTCGTCAGCGGCAAAAAGCAGTTCATTTTATAAAAGCACACCAAGGAGGAAAAATTCTATGGCTCTCTATACAGAAACGGTGATGGACCATTTCATGCACCCGCGCAACGTCAGTGAGATCGAAAATGCAGACGGCGTCGGTCAGGTCGGCAACGCCAAGTGCGGAGACATCATGAAGATGTATCTCAAGATCAACGGCGACAAGATCGACGACGTAAAGTTTGAAACCTTCGGCTGCGGCAGCGCGATCGCGTCGAGTTCCATTGCAACCGAGATGATTAAGGGTAAGACGATCGACGATGCGCTCAAGATCACAAACAAGGACGTGGTCGACGCGCTCGGCGGCCTGCCCGCCTACAAACTGCACTGCTCGGTGCTGGCCGAGGAAGCGTTCAAGTCTGCCATCAAGGATTATTATGACAGAAACGGTATCGCCTACGATCACAGTTCCTTCCCCGACGAAGAAGCGTGCGAAGAGTGCCGCATGGTGTGATGGAAAAGGTACTCATTGCAATGAGCGGCGGGGTGGACTCGAGCGTCGCCGCATTTTTGATGAAGGAGCAGGGCTGCGAGTGCATCGGCGCGACGATGAAGCTCTTCCACAACGAGGACATCGGCGTCAGCCGCACCAAAACCTGCTGCTCGCTCGAGGACGTCGAGGACGCGCGTCTCGTCGCGCTGCGCCTCGGCATCCCCTATTATGTCTTCAACTTTTCAGACGACTTCAAGGGGCAGGTCATCGACCGCTTCATCTCGTCCTACGAGCGCGGCGCGACACCGAACCCCTGCATCGACTGCAACCGCTACTTGAAGTTCGAGCGGCTCTACGAGCGCGCCCGCATTTTAGGCTGCGATGCCATTGTGACCGGCCACTATGCGCGCATCGAGCAGGAAAACGGGCGGTGGCTGCTCAAAAAATCGCTCGATGAGAGCAAGGACCAGAGCTACGTGCTCTACTCGCTCACGCAGGATCAGCTGGCGCACACGCGCCTGCCGCTCGGCGCGATGCACAAGAGCGAGACGCGCCGCATCGCGGAGGAACAGGGCTTCTACAACGCCGACAAGCCGGACAGTCAGGACATCTGCTTCGTGCCGGACGGCGACTACGCTGGCTTTATCGCGCGCTACACGGGCCGCGACTGCCCCGCGGGCGACTTTGTCGATGAAAGCGGCCGTGTGCTCGGCCGGCACAAGGGCATCGTGCACTACACCGTCGGCCAGCGCAAGGGCCTCGGCATCGCCGCGGACGCGCCGCTCTACGTCAAGCGCATCGATGCGCAGGAAAACCGCGTGGTGCTAAGCGGCAACGACGCGCTTTTTTCTCGTGAGCTGACGGCAAATAACTTCAACTGGATCGCCTACGACGTCCCACCGCGCGAGCTGTGCGCGACCGCGCGCGTGCGCTACCACCAGCGCGAGCAGGCGGCGACAGTCACGGTGCTCGAGGACGGGCACGTGCACCTCGTCTTCGACGAGCCGCAGCGCGCTATCACACCGGGTCAGGCCGTCGTGCTGTACGACGGCGACACCGTGCTCGGTGGCGGCACGATTCTCTGATGATATTCTTCTCTTTCTCTCTTCCGCTCATCCCCTGAGCGGGCGCGGGGCGCAGGCATCTGCGCCCCGCGTTTTTATTCCCGTTCACCGAGGGCTTCCTCCAGCTTTTGCAGCGCGCGCTTTTCGATGCGCGATACATAGCTCCTCGAGATGCCGAGCTTTTTGGCGACCTCGCGCTGTGTGCGGGGCATCCGGCCGCCGAGGCCGTAACGCGAGATGATGACCTCTTCCTCCCGCTCGGTCAGGCACTCGTGCACGAGCCTTCGCACGCGCAGGCAGTCGTCGCGGTCCTGAATGTCCAAATACATCGTGTCCTCGACGCCGACGACATCCATGAGGTAGAGCGACTCGCCGTCGGCGTCGGAATCGAGCGAATCGTTGAGCGACACCTCGCCCTGTAATTTCTTCCGACTGCGAAAGTACATCAAAATTTCATTCTCCACGCATTTGGCAGCGTAGGTCGCGAGCCTCGTACCCTTTTCCGGGCGGTAGCTCGAAACGCCCTTGATGAGACCGATGGTGCCGATGGAGATGAGATCGTCCTGCTCGTCAGACTGGGTGTAGTATTTTTTGGCGATGTGCGCGACAAGGCGCAGATTGTGCTCAACGAGCACATTGCGCGCCTCAATGTCGCCCGCAAGCATGCGCTCGACGTATTTCTTTTCCTCCTGTGCCGAGAGCGGACGCGGGAACGAGCCGCCCGACAGGTGGAGTGAGAGCAGCATGGCGTGCGTAAGCAGATAAAGTGCAATCGACAGCATAAAAACGCCTCCTCTTTTTCTCCATCCTATGGCCGCACGGGAAGTCCCTATGCAGTGCTTCTTTCCATGACATGAAGGAACCATTAGGATTCATTATGTCTTTTTAACAATGTCGAAAAGTGGGTATTTCCGTTTTTTGTGTACTCGTCCAATCTTGCATAATCAGTCGCTTTTCCCCCTTGCGAGGTAAAAAAATGTGTGTTAAGATGCGTTCATCTTCAGGAAAGGAGAAACGTCTGATGACTCAGTTCTTTGCCAATGCAGCTGCATCTCACTTCGCACAGGCCGCCTGTGCCGCTTTCTCCTGTTCTGATATGAACAGCATGATTATTCTGGACGCCAGCCTTATTTTGCTGGCGTCCTTTATTATTCTGCCTCTGGCAGTACTGGTAAGAAACAAAACTGAACAGCCCGTCCGAATCACGACGCAACTTCGACTTCTCTCCCGATTCTCCGCACGAGATAGAGACTGATATCACGAAAGAGGCTCCGTCGATTCGACGGAGCCTCTTCCTCTTAGCTTTTTCACTTTTTCTCGTTCGGCCGGCGAAAAAAGCGGAAATAGATCCCCCCATTCCACATTTTTCAGAAAGAGAGATCCCTCCAATGGACTTTTTAAACTTTCTCATGGCGCTCAGCCCAATTGTCGTCGTGCTTGTCGGCATCCTGGGCTTCAAAAAATCCGCAAAAACCGTCTCGCCCATCGCCCTTGCCTGGACGCTTATCCTTGCCTTTACCTATTTTAACCTCGACGGCCTCACGTTTGCTGAAAACGTCAAGGTGCTCGACCCTCTGGTCTGGAAAGGCATCAAGGAAGGCCTCAAGATCGTGCTGATGGTCTTCGGCGCGTTCACCATTTTGAACCTGCTGCGCGAGACCGGCGCCATCGAGGATGTGAAAGCCACCATTGCGCAGATCAGTGATGACCGCCGCGTGCAGGTCGTCATCATCGGCATGATGCTGCCGATCTTCCTTGAGGGTGCAGCGGGCGCGGGCGCTCCCGCCGCCATCGCCGCCCCGTTCCTCGTGGCCCTCGGCTTTAACCCCACCACCTCCATCGCCATCGCGCTGCTCGGCGACGCGACGCCCGCCTCGTTCGGCGGTGCGGGCCTGACGACCATCAACGGCGGTGCGGCCCTCGTTGACGCGGGCCTTGCCACCGTCGCGCAGAACGCCGCGATGGCCGGCCGCTTCCACATGTTCGGCGTGCTCGTCATCCCGTTCATCATGGTCGGCATGGCGTTCGGCAAAAAGGGCTACAAGGGTATTCTCCCCTACCTCACTTTCGCGGGTGTGAGCACGTGCCTGACGATGTTCCTCCTCTCCAACTTCGTCGGCGCAGAGGTCACCTCCATGGGCACGGGCCTCATCTCCATCCTTCTCTCCGTTGCGTATGTCAAGCTCGTCGGCGTGAAGACTCCGGACGAATTCCGCAATGAAAGCGCCAACCATCAGCGCAAGTACAGCTCGTTCAAGGCCATGTCGCCTTACGTCTACATGCTCGTGCTGCTCCCGCTCATCCGCTACGGCTTCCCCGCCGTCGTTGAAAACGGCTTTGCCGTCATGTGCACGTTCGGCTACATCTTCTGGGTCGACCTTGTCATTCTTGTGTGCGGCATCCTCGGCGCGCTCACGCTGGGCGTGGACTTCAAGACCTATAAAGCCGTCTGCAAGCGCACCGCGAGCGGCGTGCTGCCGGTCCTCATCACGATGGGTAGCCTCCTTATCGTCGCCTACATCATGCAGTCCTCCTCCACGGGCATGATGAACCTCCTCGCCTCTGACATCGCCGCCGTCGTCGGCCGCTTCTATCCCGCGGCAGCCGTCCTCATCGGTTCGAGCGGCGCGTTCATCACCGGCACGGGCCTTGGCTCCAACATCATGTTTGCTCAGATGCACATCGACGCCGCGGCGTCGCTCGGCATGAACCCCATCACGATCTTCGCCGGTCAGAACGCGGGCGCTTCGCTCGGCAACCTGATCTGCCCGAACAACACGGTCGCCGCCTGCGCGACGGTCGACCAGGTGGGCAACGAAAGCGACGTCATGAAGAAAACCTTCAAGGCCTTCGCCATCATCCTTGTTTTGTACATGGTTCTCGCCATGCTTTATACCTGCGTGCTCTTCCCCAACTTCGGCATGTAAGGGCCGCACAAACGATCAGTTAACTACACGGGCACACCGTTTTTGAGAAAGGAAGTATTCTTATGGCAAAGAAAAGAGTTCTCGGCGTGGTCGGCATGGGTCATGTCGGCGCACATGTGGCTTACGCTCTGGCGATCCAGGGCATCGCGGACGAGCTGGTGCTCGTCGACCAGAACGAGCAGAAGCTCGCAAGCGAAGTGCAGGATCTGCGCGACGCAGTCGCGTACATGCCCCACCGCGTGACGGTGCGCGGCGGCGACTTCTCCGACCTTGGCGTGTGCGACGTCATCGTCAACAGCGTTGGCAAGATCGACCTGCTGCGCGGCACGCATGACCGCGTGACCGAGATGGACTTCACCATCCCCGCTGTGCGCGGCTACGCGGAAAAGATCAAGGCCAGCGGCTTTGACGGCGTGCTCATCAACATCACCAACCCCTGCGACATCGTCACGCGCGAGCTGGCACTGCATCTGGGCCTGCCCCGCGGCCGCGTGTTCGGCACCGGCACGGGCCTTGACACCTCCCGTCTTCTGAGCGCGCTGGCGCGCCAGACCGGCCTTGACCACAAGTCCATCACCTGCTACATGATGGGCGAGCACGGCAACCAGCAGTTCGCGCCCTGGTCCTGCGTCAGCTTCCGCGGCGTGCCGCTGGATGAGTGGGCCAAGACCGACGAGCGCTTCCGCTTCGACCGCGACGCGCTGCAGAAGGAGTCCATTGGCGGCGGCTGGGTCACGTTCTCCGGCAAGTTCTGCACCGAGTATGGCATCGCCACCACCGCCGCGCGCATGGCCTACGCCGTGCTGCACGACGAGAAGGTCATCCTGCCCGCCAGCACGGAACTGTGCGGCGAGTACGGCGAAGAGGGCCTGTTCGCGGGTGTTCCCTGCGTCATCGGTGAAAACGGCGTCGAGCAGGTCGTCGAGCTGCCGCTGACCGCCGACGAGAAGGCCACCTTCCACGCCTGCTGCGAGGGCATCCGCCACAACATGGAGCATCTCAAGGAAATCTAAAGAGCAAACAAATTTCGACAGGAGGTCATCCTTATGAATATCACGATCACTAAGACTACCCATCCCGGCACGCTGCCCCCGTCCGACCAGCTCGGCTTCGGCACCGTGTTCACCGATCATATGTTCCTGATGGACTACAGCGCCGACAAGGGTTGGCATGACGCGCGCGTCGTGCCCTACGGCCCCATCACGATGTCTCCGGCCGCGAGCGTCCTGCACTACGGCACCGAGGTCTTCGAGGGCATGAAGGCTTACCGCCGTCCCGACGGCGGCGTGCAGCTCTTCCGCCCCTGGGAGAACGTCGCCCGTCTGAACCGCTCCTGCGAGCGTCTGGGCCTGCCCCAGCTTGATCCCGACGATGCGCTGCAGGCCATCAAGACCGTCGTCAAGGTCGACGAGAACTGGGTCCCGAGCGATCCCGGCACGTCCCTCTACATCCGTCCGTTCCTGTACGGCACTGACCCGACGCTTGCCCTGCACGGCGTGCATGAGGCCACGTTTGCCGTCATTCTCTCCCCCTCCGGCAGCTACTTCAAAAACGGCTTACAGCCCGTTCCCATCATGGTCGAGACCGAGGACGTCCGCGCGGTGCGCGGCGGCACGGGCGAGGCCAAGTGCGGCGGCAACTACGGCGCGGCCAACCGCGCGGGCGACCGCGCCATCGAAAAGGGCTTCTCTCAAGTCCTGTGGCTTGACGGCGTGGAGCGCAAGTACGTCGAAGAAGGCGGCGGCATGAACGTCATGTTCAAGATCAATGGCACCGTCGTCACCCCCGCGCTGACTGGCTCCATCCTGCGCGGCGTGACGCGCAAGTCCGCCATCGAGCTCTTAAAGAGCTGGGGCGTGCCCGTCGAGGAGCGTCTGCTGAGCGTGGACGAGCTCTTTGACGCCGCGGCATCCGGCGCGCTGGAGGAGGCGTGGTGCATCGGCACCGCCGCCGTCATCTCCCCGATCGGCGAGCTGAGCTGGGGCGACAGAGACTACAAGGTCAACGACAACAAGATCGGTGCGCTGTCTCAGAAGCTCTACGACGAGCTGACTGGCATCCAGTGGGGCACAAAGCCCGACCCGTTCGGCTGGGTCTGCCCGATCGACTAATTTTGCTATTCTCTCATCTCTCTCATATAGGGAAAAGGCGGTGCGCTTGCACCGTCTTTTCCCTATTTTATCGTTTTGTTATCGTTTTAATTCATGCAAATTGTAAAATAGTTCTCAGCTTATTTTGACATATTTTAAGATTTTGCCTCGTTTTCTATGTCTGACTATTGATTTTTTAAAATTAAATGATATACTAACCTCATCAATCAAAATAAAAAGGAGGAGCTTTCCATGCCTACGCAAAAAAGCACCGCACGGCTGTCGAAAAAGCCGCCGCTGTCGCCCGAGGAGCTCAAACAGATCGACGCTTACTGGCGCGCAGCAAACTATCTGACCGCCTGCCAGCTCTATCTTCTCGATAATCCTCTGCTCGAGCGCCCGCTGTGCGAGAGCGACTTAAAGCAGACCATCGTCGGCCATTGGGGCACCTGCCCGGGCCAGAACTTCATCTACACGCACTTAGACCGCGTCATCAAGCGCGATGACCTCGATATGATCTACCTTTCCGGCCCCGGTCACGGCGGCAACGCCATGGTCGCGCAGGACTGGCTGGACGGCAGCTATACGGAGGTCTACCCCAACATCACGCGCGATAAGGAGGGCATGCAGAAGCTCTTCAAGCGCTTCTCCTTCCCCGGCGGCATCCCGAGCCATGTCGCGCCCGAAACGCCGGGCTCTATCCACGAGGGCGGCGAGCTGGGCTATTCCCTCTCCCACGCCTTCGGCGCGGTGGCGGATAACCCCGACCTGATCGCGGCCTGCGTCGTCGGCGACGGCGAGGCCGAGACCGGCCCGCTCGCAACGTCCTGGCACGGCAACAAGTTCATGAACCCGATCACCGACGGCGCAGTCCTGCCGATCCTGCACTTAAACGGCTTCAAGATCGCAAATCCGACCATCTTCTCCCGCATGAGCCACGAGGAGGTCGAGTGCTTCTTCCGCGGCTGCGGCTGGGAGCCGCGCTTTGTCGAGGGTGACGAGCCCGAGACGATGCACCAGCAGATGGCCGCCGCGGTCGACTGGGCCATCCGCGAGATCAAGCGCATCCAGCGCACCGCGCGAGAGAGCGGCAAGGCGAGCCGCCCCCGCTGGCCGATGCTCGTGCTGCGCACCCCAAAGGGCTGGACCGGTCCGAAGGAGGTCGACGGCAACGCAATCGAAGGCAGCTGGCGCGCCCATCAGGTGCCCATCTCCATGGGCGCGGATGAAAGCAAGCACCTGCCGCTGCTCGAACAATGGCTGCGCTCCTACAAGCCCGAAGAGCTCTTCAACGAGGACGGTACGCCGGTCGAGCTGATCGCATCCTTCCCGCCCAAGGGCGAGCACCGCATGGGCGCAAACCCGCACGCCAACGGCGGTCTTCTCCTGCGCGACCTGCGCACGCCCGACTTCCGCGACTACGCGGTCGATATCCCCGCCCCCGGCGAGGTCGAGGCGCAGGACATGTACGTCCTTGGCACCTATGTCCGCGATGTGATGAAGCTCAACATGGAGTCGCGCAACTTCCGCATCTTCGCACCCGACGAGACGGCGTCCAACCGTTTGCAGGCCGTGTTTGACGTCACGGGCCGCCGCTTCCTCGACGAGCAGGTCGAGGGCATCGACGAGCACCTTGACCCCGACGGCCGCGTGATGGACTCTATGCTCTCCGAGCACTTCTGCGAGGGCTTCCTCGAAGGTTACCTGCTGACGGGCCGCCACGGCTTCTTTGACAGCTACGAGGCCTTCATCCGCATTGTCGACTCGATGTTTTCCCAGCACGCCAAGTGGCTCAAGATGTGCAATGAGCTCCCCTGGCGCCACGATATCGCCTCCCTCAACTATATCCTCGCCTCCAACGTCTGGCAGCAGGACCACAACGGCTTCACGCATCAGGACCCCGGCTTCCTCGACCACGTCGCCAACAAGAAGGCCGACGTCGTGCGCATGTATCTGCCGCCCGATGCCAACTGCCTGCTCTCCTGCTTTGACCACTGCATCAAGAGCCGTAACTATGTGAACGTCATCGTCGCGAGCAAACACCCGCGCCAGCAATGGCTGACGATGGAGCAGGCCGTCAAGCACTGCACGCAGGGCATCGGCATCTGGGAGTGGGCCTCGAACGATCAGGGCCAGGAGCCCGACGTCGTCATGGCCTGCTGCGGCGACACGCCGACGCTTGAGACTCTCGCCGCTGTGACGATCCTGCGCCGCGAGCTGCCGGAGCTCAAGATCCGCGTCGTGAACGTCGTCGACCTGATGAAGCTCCAGCCGCACACCGAGCATCCCCACGGCCTGACCGACGCAGAGTACGACACGCTCTTTACCAAGGACAAGCCCATCATCTTTGCCTACCACGGCTATCCCACGCTGATCCACGAGCTGACCTACCGCCGCCACAACCGCAACCTGCACGTGCGCGGCTATAAGGAGGAAGGCACGATCACGACCCCGTTCGACATGCGCGTGCTCAACGATATCGACCGCTTCGATCTCGTCATCGACACGGTGCAGCGCCTGCCGCAGCTCGGCAACCGCGGTGCTTACCTCATCCAAAAGATGAACGACAAGCTCGTTGAGCACCGCCAGTATATCAAGGACAACGGCGTGGATCTGCCCGAGGTCCGCGCGTGGAAGTGGAACGACGGCAAGGGCGTTGAGGTGTAAAAGGAGGAAAGCAATGCGTATTGCAATCCCTGTTGTGAGTGGGGAGGTTTTCTCCCCGCTCGCCAATGCCGAAGCCTTCCATTTTTATGAGGACGACCACGGAAAGATCGTGCGCGAGTTCCTCGAGCCGATGGAAGAAAGCGGCACCGACGCTGCCGTCGGCCTTTTGGAGCGTTACGGCATCGACGCGCTGCTCTGCGGCACGATCGACGACACCGAGCGCACCGCTGTCGGCATGGCGGGCATCATGCTCTTCCCCGGCTATTCCGGCAAGGCAGACGACGCCGCGCTGCGCTTTCTGAGCGGCAGCGTCGTGTCCGACCCGAACAACCACTGCAACGCCTGCGGCTTCAAAGGAGCGTGCTCCCTGAAGGATAAAGGCGGCTGCGGCGGCAACTGAACAGCAAAAAGGAGCAAGCTTTCGGCTTGCTCCTTTTTTGCTTGATATTGTTACGATGCGGGGCGCGTGGTGGAGAGAAAGTCCGAGTTGATCCAGCCAAACTTACCGTCCACGCTGACGAACGTCCACCCATCCTGCTTGGCCGCAGCCTGTACCTCGCTGCCGAGCGACACGGTCGTGACCTTGTCATAGCTCGTGCCCGGGCCGCTCCGCAGATTCACGCCGCCGGTTGTGTAGTAGATGTAATACTTGTCGTACACAGTGCTCGGCTTGACGGAGACCTCGTCATGGCCCGTGAGGTCGAGCCAGTCGATCATGTCGCCGCCCGTCTGATTATCGCCGCTCATATTATCGCCCTGCGCGGGGTCGCTCACATCGTTCTCGCCGGTGAGCGAGCCGTCTTCGCCGTTCGTGATCTGGCCGTCCTCGCCGGTCTGCTGGCCGCCGCGCAGCTGCTCGATTTTCGTCTGCGCCGCAGCAAGATCGCTGCGCGCGCTCTTGAGCTTGAAGCCCAGCACGACCACCGTGATCAGGAGCACCAGCGAAAGCGCCAGCAGTCCCATAAAAAGCACATAAAGCGGATTGCGCCGCGGTTTGCGGCGGCTGACCCGACGTCCTTCCATAATGATTCCCCCTTATCGGTTTGTTCGCCTTTATTGTACATAATTTTCACAAGTTATGTCAAGTGCCTTTCCTCTTTAGACGCGCAAATTCACAAAAAGTTCCCGCCCGGTGCAAAAAAAGGAGATGACCAAGGCCATCTCCTTTCAGCGGATTTACTTTTTGTTTGCGCGCTCCTTGCGGCGCTCGAGGAATTCCTTGGGCTCGGCCTCGGCGAGCTTGCGCTCGCGGCGCTCGAGGACTTCCCTGGGCTTTTCGGTGATCGCGCCGGCGGCCTTGAGAGATTCCTTTGTCGCCAGCGGGCCGACCAGCTCGTAGATCAGCACGGAGAAGAGGATGATGTTGCGGATCAGCTCGCCATCCGCGCCGAGCACCTGTGCGCTCACGCACATACCGAGCGCCACACCCTCCTGCGGCAGCAGCATGATGCCGAGGTACTTCTGCACCGTGTGGTCACAGCCCACCGCCTTGGCCGACCAGCGCGCGCCGCAATACTTACCGGCCGAGCGCGCGATGATGTACACAACGCCGATGAGCACGAGCACACCCTGAGAAAAGACGCTCAAGCGCAGGTTTGCGCCGCTCACGACAAAGAACACCGCCAACATCGGCGTGCTCCACTTGTCCGCGCGGTTCATCAAATCGTCCGACAGCGGGCAGATGTTGCAGAACACCGTGCCGAGCATCATGCACACGAGCAGCGGCGAAAAGCCGCAGTCTACGCCCGCGACGGTGAAGTCCATTGCGGACAGGCCGACCATCAGAAAGATGAACGCGATGCTCAGCGACAGGCGGTTCGAGTTCGAGCGGAACATCGTCTCAAGCTTCGTGAGCACGAAACCCGCAAGCGCGCCGAGCAGCAGCGAGCCGACGATCTCAATGAGTGGAGAGAGCAAAATGCTTGCGAGGCTGAACTGTGCGCTGTCCATCGCGCGGGCAATACCGAAGGATACGGCAAATGCGATGAGACCCACCGCGTCGTCGAGCGCGACGATCGGCAGCAGCAGATCCGTCAGCTCGCCCTTGGCCTTGTACTGGCGCACGACCATCAGCGTCGTCGCAGGTGCGGTGGCCGTGGCGATCGCGCCGAGTGTGATAGCCGCAGGGACGGACAGCACGTCGGGGCGCAGGAAGTGGAAGATCACGAGCGCAATGTCGACAAAGGCCAGCGCGGCCAGCGCCTGCAAGACACCGATAATCATCGCCTGCCTGCCAGTCTTTTTGAGCTGGCTCAGGCGGAATTCATTGCCGATGGAAAAGGCGATAAAGCCCATCGCCACATCGGAGATCATGCTCAGCGCCTCGACCTGGTCGTAGCTTGCAAAGCCGAGGCCCGGAATGCCGAGCCGGCCCAGCACGAACGGCCCGATCAGAACGCCCGTCACAAGAAACGCCGTGACATCAGGCAGATGCCAGCGGCTGAAAATACGGGTCATCAAAAGCCCTGCGAGCAGCGCAACGGCCAGATTCAAAATCGCAGTCATGGTAATACCCTCACAACAGAAAAAGTACGGGCGAACAGAGCCGTCCAAGGCTCATATTGTAGTCTGTTTGTCCGCAAAAAGCAAGCACTATTTTGCAAGTTTCCTGTCAAAGCAAGAAAAAATGGCAGCTTTTTTGGGCAAAAGCTGCCATTTTGTTTCGTTTCACACAATTCAGTCTGTGTTCGCGCGCACACCGGCGAAGTAGCTGTTGCCAAAGCCGTCGGTGTAGACGCCGCGCAGCGTGTCGCGCAGCATGTGCGCCGTGCCGTCAAAATACACGGGCGAGAGCGCCGTCTCACCGAGCAGCATCGTCTCCGCATCGTGCAGGAACGCTGTGCGCGCCACAGGATTTTCCGACGCTCTGGCGACGCCCATCAGCACGTCGTAGGTGCCGTTTTCATAGCTGATCAGGTTCTGCTCATCCTCGCTGCACCAGCGGTCGAGGAAGCCCATCGCGTCGTCGTAGAGCGCGGTGACCTTTTGCAGCGCGAGCTCGTAGTTCCCCGCTTCCATGCGCGTGTTGTACTCTGCCCGCGTCACGCCGCGCAGCATCACGTTCACGCCAAGCGTCGTGCTCCACATGTTTTGCAGCGCGCTCGCCACGGCGTCATTCTCCGTGCCGGTCACGTACAGAAGCTCGACCGGTGGGAACATGCTCGTGCTGTAATAGCCCGCGTAGGTCAGCTCCTCCCGCGCTTGCGTTGCCCGCGCGCTCATGCCCTCTTCATCGATGGCGCAGAGCTCGCCGCCCGTCGTGCGGAAATCGTCCTCCGTCTCGCCGGAATCTGGAATGCCGTAGGGGACAAGGCCCGTCGCGGGGCTGTTCTCCGCGCCGCCCGCCGCCGTGGCGGCCGCGCGGTCGATGGCAAGGTCAAAGGCCTTGCGGATGTGCTCGTTCGAGAACGTGTCGCTCTCGTTGTTGTAAAGGACGCTCGTCGTCGCGTACACCGCCGTTGGCTTCCAGCTCTCGTCCTGCGAAAGCTCGGCGATCACGCTGTTGGGCAGATGGGCGATATAGTCGATCTCGCCCGCCTCGTAGAGCTGCCACGCCTCGTCCGCGCCCGCTGTGAAGATGAAGTGCAGCTCGTCGGGACCGACGAGACGCGCCTCGTAATACTCGTCGCTGCGCGCCGCCGTCAGCTCACTGCTCTTCGTCCACGCGCTCACATGGTATGCGCCGTTGCTCACAAGGTCCGGCGTGTCAAAACCTCCGCCGTTCTCTGTCAGATCGCGGCGCAGCGGCATCGTGGCGACCGCCGTGCAGATGCCCTCGATAAAATAGGCGCACGGCGCACTCAGCGTGACGACAAACGTGGATTCATCCTTGGCCGAGACCTGGAGCTTCGTCTTGTCGCCCGTCTCGCGCACCTCGTCATAGCCCGCCACCACGCTCATCAGCGCGTGGTTCGGCGAATCCGTCGCGGGGTCGGCCAGGCGCTGCCAGGCATAGACGAAGTCATCCGCCGTCACCTTTTCCCCGTCCGACCAGCGCGCAGTGGAGCGCAGCGTGAAGCGGTAGGTCACGCTGCCGTCGTAGTTTGTCTCTTCGGTGTACTCCTTGGCCATGCCGTTCGTCAGCGTCACCTCGCCGCTGCCGTCGTCGCTCTCGCGCATCAGGTTTTCATAGAGTGCGTAGAAAACGCTGTCGGCATCCGCGTCGGTGTTCATCGCGGGGTCGAGCGAGTCGATCACGTTGCAGACGCTCACGTTCAGGACGAATTTCTCGTCCCCTTGCTTCTTCTCCCCGCAGCCGGAGAGAAGGCCCAACAGCATCAGCGCACAGAGCGCCAGAGCTGTGATCCTCTTTATTGCTTTCATCATGCCTCCCATTGGCAAAACGCAGCGAAGGCTGCTTGGTTTTTTGTAATACGGAGATATTATAGCGAAAATCATTCGCCTTGTAAAGGTGAGGGGCATAAAAGTTACAGTTTGTTACCAAATTGCAGCTGCTTTTCCGCACAGGTGCGGAGGGTATGCGGCATGCACGCCGCAGCACCACACCCCCCATTTTCTTTCCCGAGAAAGAAAACGGGCGGTGTGACCGTCCAA
>ERZ837910.2269-NODE-2269-length-24094-cov-12.293481_pt1 | contig 24094 bp, 26 predicted proteins | sample MGYA00519940_ERZ837910 | MGnify/ENA primary metagenome ERZ837910 (study PRJEB31850, sample SAMEA3708825) | human gut metagenome | biome: human gut; feature: human-associated habitat; material: faeces | place: China | collected 2014 ... | reverse complement strand
AAGAACCGCGCCGACAAGGCGTCGCTTTCCGACCGCATCGCCCGCCGCGTGCGCGGTCAGTAGGCAAGTAACGCGGCCGTAATCGATCCCAACTCACAGCCCAAACGCTGGCACCGAGTATTCAACCTGGTAATAACACCCAACCCAAAAGGAAAGGTTTCATGGCAAACAAGCTCTCTGTCGCATTTATCGGCACCGGAATCATGGGTGCCCCCATCGCCGGCCACATTCTGGACGCCGGCTATCCCGTCACGGTCAACAACCGCACTAAGTCCAAGGCGGCGGCGCTTATCGAGCACGGCGCAGTCTGGGCCGATACGCCGGCAGATGCCGTGGCGAACGCCGACGTCGTCTTTACCATGGTGGGTTATCCCTCCGAGGTCGAGGAGCTCTACCTGGCGGGCGACGGCCTGCTCGCGTGCACCAAGCCCGGCGCGGTCCTGATCGACCTCACCACGAGCTCGCCCGAGCTCGCACGCGATATTGCCGAGGCCGCCCAGGTTTCTGGTCGCATGGCGTTTGACTGCCCCGTCACCGGCGGCGAGTCTGGTGCTATCGCCGGCACGCTCACGGCTATCGTGGGCGCCACCGAGAACGATATCGCCCCAGTCCGCGACATCCTTGCCACCTTCGCGGCCAACGTCTGCTGCTTCGACGGTGCTGGCAAGGGCCAGGCTGCCAAGCTCGCCAACCAGGTGTCGCTGGGCGCCTGCATGGTCGGCATGGCCGATGCGCTGGCGTTTGCCGAGCTGAGCGGCCTTGATCTGGAGAAGACCCGTCAGATGATCCTGGGCGGCACCGGCAAGTCCGGCGCCATGGAGAGCCTGGCGCCCAAGGCGCTCGATGGCGACTACAAACCCGGCTTTATGGTCGAGCACTTCATTAAGGACCTGCGTCTGGCGCTCGCCTACGCCGATGACCGCGAGCTCGCGCTGCCCGGCGCCGACGTGGCCTTTACGCTCTACGACATGCTCGACGCTATCGGTGGCGCCAAGCTGGGCACCCAGGCCATCACGGTTCTCTACAAGGAGGAGGCCGACGCCATCGCCGCCGGTCTGGACTGGTCGCAGTATCGTCCCGAGGAGCATGGCGCTCACGAGGAAGGTTGCGGTTGCGGCGAGCACGGCGAGGACCATGAGTGCGGTTGTGGCCATCACCATGGCGAGGACCACGAGTGCTGCGGTGGCCACGGCCATGACGACGGCCACGAGTGCTGCTGCGGCCACCATCACGGGGAGTAGCGCCCATGAGCTGGACGTTCGTGGTGCTTGCGCTGGCGCTCTTTCTCTTTGCGATATACATCGGCTTTCTGTGCGGCCAGTGGGCGTGCGAAAAGCGCGTCATCACCAAGCGCGACTACTGGATCGCCAACTTTGCGGGAGCGGCGGCAGTCGTCCTGCTGACCTGGGTGTTCTCGCTGTTCCCGCTGGTGCAGTTTGCGCCGATCGGCTGGCTTGGCGGCTTTATCGCCGGCCTTAAGATGAGCTTTGGCGAGTCCGTCGGCCCGTGGCGCAAGCACGACGAGGTCTTTAACGTCAACAAGGCTCACCGCGCCGCCGCCGACGCGGGCGATGCCGAGGAACGCCGCCGTGCACGTCGCAATGGCGCGGCCGACCGACAGCTCATCTCGGTCACCGATGACAGCAAGGGTGCTGGCAAGCATGCTAAGAAATAGTAAGAAGAGGTAACTATGGCAGAAAACAAAGACGAACAGCTCACCGACGAGGAGCTGGCACAGCTCCAGCTGGCAGAGGAGAACGAGAACGCCGTCGACCGCCTGGTCAAGGAGCTCGGCTGCCCCACGCGCCGCATCCGCCAGTTTGCCGCCCGCGTGCTGCACCTGCTTGCCGAGCGCGATCCGCAGCGCGTCGTGCCCTGCGTGCCCGCGCTGATCGAGGCGCTCGACCGCCCCGAGGCGCAGACCCGCTGGGAGGCCCTCGATGCCCTGACGGCGCTCGCCACCACCTGCCCCGAGCAGCTGGGCGATGCCTTTGAGGGCGCCGAGACCGCACTGTTCGACGAGATCTCTTCCACGCTGCGCTATGCCGCCTTCCGCCTGCTGTGCGTGTGGGGTGCCACGAGCGTCGAGCGTTCGCGCGAAGCTTGGCCCATCCTGGACGAGGCCATCCAGTGCTACCACGGCGACCTTGAGTATCGCGACATGCTCGGTTGCCTGTACGAGTTTTGCCAGGGCGAGATCGACGCCGAGGTTGCCGAGAAGCTTGCGCTGCGCCTTAAGTTCGATGCCGAGAACGGCAAGGGCAGCTATCTCAAGGCGCGTTCGAGCGAGATTTGCGAAATGCTTGTTAAACGTTTTGGCCTGGATCTCTCCAAAAAGAAGAAGCGTGCTAGCGTAAAAAAATCTGACGACGCCGAAGACGAGGAGTAACAGATTATGGCGCACGATGTAGTCCTGATTCCCGGTGACGGTATCGGTCCCGAGATTACGCAGGCCATGCGCCGCGTGGTCGAGGCCACCGGTGTCCAGATCAACTGGAACGTCCAGGAGGCCGGTGCCGGCGTCATGGACGAGTTTGGCACGCCGCTGCCCCAACATGTGCTCGATGCGGTCGCCGAGGCCAAGGTTGCCATCAAGGGCCCCATCACCACGCCGGTCGGCACGGGCTTCCGCAGCGTTAACGTTGCCCTGCGCAAGCACTTCGACCTGTACGCCTGCGTGCGCCCCTGCCTGTCGCAGCCGGGCGACGGCTCGCGTTTCCGCGACGTCGACCTGGTTATCGTGCGCGAGAACACCGAGGACCTCTACGCCGGTATCGAGTTCGATGAGGGCGCTGCCGAGGTCGAGGAGCTCTCACAGCTCGTCGAGCGTTCGGGCCAAAAGACCTTCGCCGCCGATTCCGCGATCTCGATCAAGCCGATCTCTATCGCCAAGAGCCGCCGCATTGTGGAGTATGCCTTTGAGTATGCCCGCCGCTGCGGCCGCAAAAAGGTGACGGCCGTGCACAAGGCCAACATTATGAAGGCGACCGATGGCCTGTTCCTGCGCGTTGCGCGCGAGGTGGCCGCTAACTATCCCGATATTGAGTTCAACGACAAGATCGTCGACGCCACCTGCATGGGTCTGGTCCAGAACCCCAACGACTTCGATGTCCTGGTGCTGCCAAACCTGTACGGCGACATCGTCAGCGACCTGTGCGCTGGTCTGGTGGGCGGCTTAGGCATGGCTCCGGGTTCCAACATCGGCGCCGACTGCGCCATCTTTGAGGCTACGCACGGCTCCGCGCCCGATATCGCCGGCAAGGATATCGCCAACCCCACGGCCGAGATCCTCTCTGCTGCGATGATGCTCGATCACCTGGGCGAGAACGACGCCGCCAATCGTATTCGCGCCGCCGTCTCCGCCACGCTCGACGAGGGCAAGCAGGTTACCGGCGACGTGCGTCGTGCCCAGACCGGCTCCGTTGAGGGTGCCGTGGGCACGCAGGCCTTTGCCGATGCCGTTATCGCGCACCTGGCCTAAGGTATGCACGCTGCAAACGCCTAAATAGTACTTAAGTGTTTGCGTATAACCTAAGAATCAATACGCCCGGCGCTCCGTCGGGCGTATTCTATTGAGGACTATGTTTCCTAACAAGGAGTAACCGATATGGGTCTGATTCAAAAGAAGGACGAGAAGGACGAGATCGACGGCATCCAGATCATCGAGCGCGGCGAAGGCCCCGACGGTGATGAGGACGAGAAGATCGACCTGGTCGCTGGTCCGTCTGCCGAGCATATTGCCGCAGGTACGACGGCCGAGGAGGAGGACGCCCGTCTGGAGGCTCAGATTGCCGCGGATGCCGCTGACGAGAATCTGATGCCCGAGGAGCAGGACGAGGACGATTCCGACGCGGACGACCACGCATCCAAGCACAAGAAGACGATGATTGCCGCCTTTGTGGTCGCCATCGTGATTGCTGCGGTGGTCGGCTTCTTTATTGGCAATGGCGGCTTTGGCGGCAAGGGTGTCGGCTCGTCGACCCTCACCGAGGACCAGCTCGATTCGACCGTGGCAAGCTATAGCTACAACGGCAAGAAGAGCGATATCACCGCGCGCGAGGCCATCGAGAGCCAGTACAGCCTCGATACCGTTAAGGATAGCAACGGCAACTACACCGCCCCCTCTGCTGACGTCATCCTGTCTTACGTGCGCAACAAGATTCTGCTCGATGCTGCCGAGGACGAGGGCATTACCGTCTCCTCTAAGGAGATGAAGAAGTACGCCGAGGATTCTATCGGCACCTCGGACTACGACACCATGGCCACGCAGTATGGCGTGTCCAAGGACCAGGCCAAGCAGATCGTCCGCCAGTCCGCGACGCTGCAGAAGCTCTACAAGAAGAAGGTCGGCGATAGCTCCGCAAGCATGCCAACCGCCCCGACCGAGCCTGCTGACGGCAACGAGGAGACCGCGAGTAAGGACTACGCCGACTACATCATCAACCTTGCCGGCGACGATTGGGATAGCGAGAAGGGCACCTGGAAGGACGCCGATAGCACCTATGCCAAGGCCTTCGCTGACGATGCCTTTACGGCCGATAGCGCTACCTATAAGCAGGCCATGACCGCCTATTACACCGCCTACCAGCAGTATTCCTCGCAGGCTTCGAGTGCCAGCTCCAAGTGGACCGAGTATGCTAACGGCCTCTACGCCAAGGCCAACATCAGCATCTACGGCCTGCTTGCGTAAGATCTGTCTGCACTACTGCGCGCTAACCGATCTACCTGATTAAGCCCGCTAGAACGACAACTGAACTGCGTCCCAAATCTTGGACGCCCTAAATAGCGACTAGGCCGCGAGGGCCTGATTCCGGAACTCCTCCGGGGTCAGGCCCTTCAATCTTACCTGCCTCCGGCGCGTGTTCCAGTGGACTATATATTCCTCCAGGTCGCGTTTGAAATCCTCGAACGTCTTCCACTCGCGGCCCCGGTAGAACTCGTCCTTGACGTGGCCGAAGAGCTGCTCGGTGGCGGCGTTGTCGATGCAGTTCGCCTTCCTGGACATGCTCTGGACGATGCCGGCGGCCTCGAGCCTAGATGTGTATGAGGCGTGCTGGTACTGCCAGCCCCGGTCCGAGTGCATGGTCGGGGCGGCGCCCTCGGGGATCTTGGACAGCAGCTCGTCGAGCATCCTCACCTGCTGTGCCATGTCGGGCGTGGTCGATATGTCGCTCGCCACGATCTCCTTGGTGCAGAAGTCCAGCGTCGGGGCCCAGTAGGCCTTGCCGCCCGCCACCTTGAACTCGGTGACGTCCGTTCCCAGCTTCCGCCACGGGGCCCCGGCGTCGAAATCCCTCGCGATCACGTTCTCGAACGTTCTGCCGACGACGCCCCTGTACGAGTTGTACCTGTGGTAGGCCGTCTCGCGTCTGATACCGCAGCGAATCCCCATCTCGCGCATCATCTTGAGCACGGTCTTGTCGGCTATCACGGCCCCCTCTTCCGCCCTGAGGCACATCGCTATCTGCCGGTGCCCGCAGCCGTTGGCGGTGCGCGAGAAGATCTCGGCGGCCGCCTCCCAGAGCTCGGGGCGCGTTGGCCTCGGCGGGTGCGCGAGGGCGTAGTAGTAGGTCGACCGCTTGAGCTCGGCGCATGCGAGCAGGTGCCCGAGCGCGTGCCCCTCGGCGCGCAGGGCCGCGACCGCTTCGGCCTTCGCCCTGGTCAGAGCCCGTCCCTCTCGACCAGGGCGCGTAATTTTTTTAGGTAGGCCACCTCGGCCTCGAGCCTACGGCACCGCTCCTCGAGCTCCTCCTCGCGGGTCCGCGGCCTCGCCTTGGAACCGCTCGGGCGGCCCTTGGGCCTCGGGCGCAGGGCCTCCGCGCCGCCCCGGCGGTATAGTGCGCACCACTTCTTGAGCGGCGACATCGACATTATGCCGAACGCCGCCATCGCCTCGGTCTTCGTCATGCCGCCGTCGACGACGGCGGAGGCGGCGGCGACCTTCTGTTCGTATGTGTACCTGCCCTGCTTTCCGTCCATGCGTAGCAGCACCTCGCTCCCGAATGCGCGGTATATCTCCTGCCATCTTCTCACGGCTTCCGCGGGAAGCGAAAGGGCAATCGCGGCAGATTTATACCCGTGCCCGAGCTCGAAGAGCCCTATGGCCGCCTTCCTGGCCTCGACATCATGCTTCACTCTCAAATCAACGCGCATAAAGAAAGCCTCCCATTTCTCATGTCCAAGAAATGGGAGGCAGTTCACAACGTTCTAGCGGGCATTTTGTTACCGAAACCACTAGGATAGGACTTGCGCCCGTGCAAGTGCTTCATCGGGTATCCTCAATTCATCCGGGAAAACGGCCGTAAACGATTGCAAATAACCGGTGAACGGTCGAAAACTACCGTTCACCGATAATTTCTAAACTGGTTCTAACTGGTATTAAGTCAAAAAGACCAATTCACAAATCTTCACAATGACCTGCATTTTTTCTACACGCCATTTTTAGCCACCCTGCGTTGTTTAGACACGAAAAAAGTTCCGATCTTTCGTCAAATCATTTCGAAACGGTTTCAAAACCGCAGGTAGAAGTGTTAATGAGCGGTAAACGGTCGATTTTTTACCGTGAACGGTGCAAAAACGTTTTACTGTATGAATCAACGAAAGCAACCTCTTCTGTGGTGATATAGTGACAACAACACGTCACGTGGTTACTACCAGTTGAGAAACCACTGGTCTTCAAAGAACGCTTTCCAAGAAGCTTTAAGGGCACCCGCCCGCTGGCTTCCGAACATCATCGGACTCAGATCGTACACACCTTCGGAAGGGAAATTTGAATGGTTGGCTTTATTCTTACCGGTCATGGACAGTTCGCACCCGGCCTCGCAAGCGCTATCGCTATGGTCGCTGGCGACCAGCCCGCTTTTACCGTCGTTCCTTTTGAGGGCGACCAGGCTGCTTCCTACGGTGAGGATCTCCGCGCCGCTATTACCGCCATGCGCGAGGAGTGCGATGGCGTGCTCGTCTTTACCGACCTGCTTGGTGGTACCCCGTTCAACCAGTCGATGATGATCGCCCAGGATGTCGACAATGTCGAGGTCCTGACCGGCACCAACCTTCCCATGGTTATTGAGCTTCTGTTCCTCCGCGGTAACGCCACGCTCGCCGAGCTTGGCGAGCAGGCCGTGACCGTTGGCCAGACGGGCATCACCGCCCAGACGGTCGCTTCCGTCGCTGGTGCCGAGGAAGAGGATATCTTCGGCGACGAGGACGGCATCTAATGGCCGATTTCGGAGCCAGCGTCCTGAGCTCCTCGGTCGCCCTTTTAGGCCTGCTTGTCATCATGGGCTTGATTTACACCATCTGGTCGCAAATCAACATGAAGAAGAAGCAGAAGTACTTCAAGGAGCTGCACACGGAGCTCAAGCCGGGTCAGGAGGTTCTTTTCGCCGGCGGTATCTACGGAACCGTCAAAGGCATCGAAGGCGAGAAGGTCCAGATCAAAGTCCGATCCGGTGCCGTCGTAGATGTTTCGCGTTACGCGATTCAGGAGATCAAGTAACTGTCGTCAGCAAATAACGAAAGGAAGCTGATCAACATGGCAGAACCCAACATTCTTCTTACCCGCATCGATAACCGACTGGTCCATGGTCAGGTCGCTACCCAGTGGAACTCCACCCTGGGCTCCAACCTTATCCTCGTCGCCAACGACGATGTGTCGACCAACACCATGCGCCAGAACCTCATGAAGATGGCCGCTCCCGCCGGCGTCGCTACGCGTTTCTTCTCCCTGCAGAAGACCATCGACGTCATCGGCAAGGCGAGCCCGCGCCAGAAGATCTTCATCGTGGCCGAAACACCGGAAGACGTGCTTACGCTCGTCAAGGGCGGTGTGCCTATAAAGAAGGTAAACATCGGCAACATGCACATGTCGGAAGGAAAGCGCCAAGTCGCCACCTCCGTCGCAGTTAACGACGAGGATGTCGCTGCGTTTAAAGAGCTGCAGGAATTGGGGGTGGAGTTGGAGATCAGGCGCGTTCCGAGCACGCCTGTTGAGGACACGAGCAAGCTCTTCTCGTAGTCTTCGTGATCCACGTTGTCAGGAGTGAAACCCTGACACTCTGTACGTGAAATCCAAAGTGCGTACATACATTTTGAAAGGAGGAGCAAGATGGAATACTCGATCATCCAGGTCGCTCTGGTCTTCATCGTCACGTTCGTCGCGGCAATCGACCAGTTCAACTTCCTCGAGTCTCTCTATCAGCCCATCGTCACCGGCGCCGTCATCGGTCTTATCCTTGGCGACCTCAACACCGGTCTTCTCGTGGGTGGTACCTATCAGCTCATGACGATCGGCAACATGCCGATCGGAGGCGCTCAGCCGCCTAACGCCGTCATCGGCGGCATCATGGCAGCCATTCTCGCTATCGCTACGGGCCTCGAGCCCAACGCGGCAGTCGGCCTTGCCATTCCGTTCGCTCTGCTTGGTCAGCTCGGCGTTACCCTGGTCTTCACGCTTATGTCGCCCCTCATGTCCTCCGCGGACAATATGGCTCATAACGCTGACACCAAGGGCATCGAGCGTCTGAACTACTTCGCCATGGCTCTGCTCGGCCTGATCTTCGCTGTCGTCGTCACCCTGTTCTTTATCGCTGGCGCTACCATCGGTCAGACCATCGCTTCCGCCATCCCGACTTGGCTGCAGACCGGTCTCTCCGCTGCAGGCGGCATGATGCGCTTCGTCGGCTTCGCCGTCCTGCTCAAGGTTATGATGAACCGCGATATGTGGGGCTTCTTCCTCATGGGCTTTGGCCTCGCGCTCATCACCGTTGCCAACGATTCGCTGGCAACCCCTGCCCTGCTCATCCTCGCTCTCATCGGCTTCGGCATCGCTTTCTGGGACTTCCAGCAGCAGACCGAGCTCAAGGGCGCTGCTTTTGACGGAGGTGACATGAGCGATGGCATCTAATGAGTTTGTTGTACCTGCACAGTATGAGGATCTTACTCCCGCTCCGCAGGTTGATTCGAAGACCCTGAACCGCATGGCTCTTCGTTCCTACTGGCTGCAGTCCTCGTTCAACTATGAGACCATGCAGTCCGGTGGCTGGCTGTTCGCTATGATCCCCGGCCTCGAGAAGGTTCACACCAACAAGAACGACCTTGCTGCGTCGATGTACCACAACCTGGACTTCATCAACACGCACCCGTTCCTGGTCACCTTCGTCATGGGCATCATCCTCTCTCTGGAGCAGCAGAAGGCTGACATCGAAACCATTCGTGCCGTGCGTGTTGCCGCTATGGGTCCTCTGGGCGGTATCGGCGACGCAATCTTCTGGTTCACTCTGGTTCCTATCACCGCAGGTATTACATCGAACATGGCAATAAACGGATCGCTTGCTGGTCCTATCATGTTCCTGCTGATCTTCAACATCGTTCAGTTTGCTTGCCGCTTCTTCCTGATGTACTGGTCTTACAACCTGGGTACCAAGGCGATCGACATCCTGACTGCCAACGCTAAGGAGTTCACCCGTGCAGCTTCCATGCTGGGCGTCTTCATTGTCGGTGCTCTGACTTCCAACTACGGCGGCACCACCGTTGCTACCGTCATCGAGAACGGCGACAGCCCCATCGTTATCCAGAGCATTCTGGATGGCGTCCTGCCCAAGCTGATCCCTCTGGCTCTGACCCTCGGCCTGTTCTTCCTGATGAAGAAGAAGAACTGGAAGCCCGTTACCTGCATCGCTCTGCTGCTGGTCATCGGTCTGGTCGGCGCATTCTTCGGCATCTTTGCTTAAGACATAAGCCGGAATCACAATGCACGCGGTACTTCTTGATTTTAATGGGACGATGTTCTTTGATACCCGCTTCCACATGGAGGCGTGGTCAAAGATTTATCATGAACTGCATCCCGAAGATAAAAGCCCTCTTGCATCGACGAAGATTTGCGGTCCCTGCAATGATGTCATCCTGAAGAACATGGCCCCGTGGCTCACCCCTGCGGAGCGCCAGCAGTATTCAGAAAAGAAAGAGGCGCTGTACCGGGAGGCATGCAGGAACGATCCTGCCAGTTTACACCTCGTAGCAGGTGCTGAAGAGCTGCTGCAAGGCTTACAGAAGCGCGGCATCCCGTTCGCGCTGGCGAGTGCTTCCATAAAAGCAAATGTTGATTTCTACTTTGACTTGTTTCCGATCGGTCACTGGCTGAAACGACAGGACGTCGTGTACGACGACGGAAGCTATGCCGACAAAGGCGAGATGCATCTGGAAGCTGCGCGGAGGCTGGGTGTTCCGTTCTCTGAGTGCTTGGTCATTGAGGACAGCGTTACCGCCATCGCTCTGGCAAAACGAAACGGCGCAGGCCGGATCGTGGGCGTCGGAGAGACGGCAGACGGGTCCGAGCTGCTGGCACTGGGAGCAGACCACTACATCCACGACTTTACAGAATTTGATTACGGTTGGCTGGAAAACTGAGTTCACCCAATGAGTTTCCACTTCCACAGTTGATAAGGCGGCTTCGAGAGATCGAAGCCGCCTTTGTCGTGTCCGGATGACTGTGGTTTTGAACTGCACAGGGGTCAAACGTGGAAAACTGCGCAGGGAAGATAAAATAAAACGCGGAGAACTTTCCCGTTAAAAGAAAAGTCCTTCGCGTTTTTGCAACATGTCCCAGACAGGAGTCGAACCTGCGGCCTTCCCCTTAGGAGTAGACCGTACATCTGTAAACCTATTGCAAAATAGGGTAATATATTCTACTCTATATCAATGAATTTTTTGTTGGGATGTCAACGTATGTAAATGGATTCGAACCTTTTTTATTCTGTGTAAACAGATGTTTATTAGCTGGAAATTAGCTGAGCTAACGAAAAGTGGCCGCTCTATTGTACAACGCTCACCTTTCATTAGCTGGGAGGTGTACGTTTCCCTACGGATATTTGCTTGTATAGCATTCGTGAACCAGACCATACAGCCGTAGCTGGTGTGATGGACAAATGTTTTCAATAGAAAAAGACCAGAGCTTTCTGCGAGAAAACTCTGGTCTATGTAACAGTGCGAATGGAAATGCGCATTGTCTTGTAAAAGGAAGGGGCTTATGGTATTCTTACTTTAAGTAAGGGAGTGGCAACGATGTGCAGAGCATTTGAAGAAGTGAGAGAAGAAACAAAGCATGAGCAGTCGATTGAAATTGCAAAATCTTTGCTAGAAGTTGGAAAAATGACCTATGAAGAAATTGCTCGGTCGGTTCAGCTTCCTGTTGAAGAAGTAAAGGCACTGGATACAAAGAAACCCGCCCGATCTTAATTCAGTCAAGATATTCTTAAAAACAAACAGCGGCAGTTTTCCCAATCGGAAAGCTGTCGCTGTTTATGTATGTATAGGGGCTTATAAGTTCTTTGCAAGATTTTTGATGAGTTCGGCCATAGAGGGGTTAGCCAGCAATTTGGTAAGTGCTGCTGCCGCGTCGGCATCGACCGCACTGTTTTCAGGGATGGGCTGCGCTGTTTGATGGGGCATTTCAGGCTCTGCGCCCTGATGCCGGTAGAAGAAATCATCAAAACGCTGTGCATTCAGACGCCGATCATCATCCAAGATATGTGCATACTGCTCTGTGACCATCGAAGCCTGTGCATGGCCGGAGTCACCCTGAACGGCTTTGATATCACCGCCGTTCAGTTTGAGTTTGTATGTAATACTGGAGTGTCGGAAGCTGTGAAAGACCACTTTAGGGAGATTGTTTTTCTCAATCAACCGCTTCAATGCACCGTTGATGGTAGACTGCTCGGTTGGCATTCCCAATGGGCCGGCAACCACAAGATTGTAGTCCGTATATTCTGCACCCAGTGCTTCCTTTGTCATATCCTGCTCTGCTTTGAATTCAACGAGCATTTCAGCGACTGTTTTGGGCAGGAAGATGGTTCGGATACTGCTGTCCGTTTTAGGGCTTTTCAGAACCTGAACGGTAGTGCAGCGAGAATTTAGCGATGGAAAACGAGTGATGACATTTTTGTTTTCCAAGGCGTTCAGTGAAGCAACATCCACACGCTGAAGTTCTTTGTTTATGTAAATGGATGCGCGTCCTGCATCAATGCTTTCAGGGGAGATATCCACGCAATCCCAAGTCAGGCCGAGCAGTTCGCCCAAACGCAGGGAGCAGGAGAACGAGAGGTTGATGCACAGCCGCAGCTTCGGATCATCACAAACTTTCAAAGCACGGAACAGCGTTTCGGCTGTCCAGATATCACGTTTCTTGGAAGTGTACTTGGGCAGGGTAGCGTAAATGCAGGGATTCTTTTCCATGAGTTCCCATTTTACAGCCTGCTCAAAGGCACTCCGCAGAATCTTATGAACCGAACGGACTGTACTGGGGGAAACAAACTGGTGCTTCCGCTTCCCACACATAGGGTCAGCAGCCTCATATTTGAGCAGCCGCTGATAATACCCCTCGATCACACGAGTGGAGATATCCTGCAACTTCATCGAGCCGATGAGCGGAGCTATGTAATTGGCAATCAGTGCAGTGTTTGCCTGATAGGTTGAAAGTGCCCATTTGCTTTTTCCATAGAGGGCAACATATTCAGGAAGCAAGTCGTTAAGGGTCTTGCACTGTGGAACTACGAAAGTTCCAACCGATTCCTTGTATTCGACCTCTTTCTTGCGATTCTTGGCATCCGAAAGGTCAGTAAAGGTTTCCCACTTCTGCTTGGGGGTGCCATCTGCATCCTTATAGGAATAGACAACACAGAAATTATTGTTGCGCTTGATAATGCTGGCCATTATGTATCTCCTTCCACTTTACGTTTGGATTTCAGAACGTCATCGAATACATCTTTTCGGACGCGTTTTGCCCGCCCTACATCAATTGTGGGGATTCCTTCCTCACGAATCCATGTTACAAGCGTGGTGCGGCTGACACCATAGAAATCCTGAATCTCCTGAAAACTGTAATACTTTCTGCTTTTAGGGCATTTCAGTTCCAGTGGTGGCTCTTCAGGCGCTTCTATGACCGGTTCTTGGAGTCGATATGTAGATTGGCTGTTGAGCCATATTTCAAAACTTGTTTTGGTAATGCGCCGCCTGTCGGCCACGCGCTCAATAACGAAACAGTCTCGGTATTTTTTATAGTCGAGAATCCAGTAGACCTTTTCTCTTGGAATACCGAGCAGTTTTGCCATTTCTGGGATGGAGATGGTTTGTGCTTCAATCTCCCGGTCACGCTCTCGATCAGCCGCAGTGCGGTGGCGGCTTTGTGACCGATACCAACGCTCAAATTCCTCTTTTGGAATCCGCATCCAGAAGTCTACCGTTTCTGCTTTCAACTTTCCCTGACGGATGAGTGTATAGACAGTGTCAGAGTCTACCTTTAATATTTCAGCAACTTCCAAAACAGAATATGACCGCTTGCAAAGTTCCTCGCCCGGTGGAGGACCATTGACCTTATGGTATTTGACCTGATTGGCGTACCATTTTTCAAAACTGGAAATAACGATACGCATTTTGTCGTTTATCAGAATGACTTCAAAGAGATTCTTATGAAGTAGCCAATAGCTGTCTGTTTTGCCAAGGCCGAGAAGCTGCCGCATCTCACGAACCGACATGGTGGTTTTGGTAGTGGCAGGTTCAGCTTTTCCGTATAAGGGAGCCGAAGTATTCCGCATATCATCCATGAAAGACACCTCTCTATCTATGTAAAAGTTTAGCCGGGATTTCTCATCCCGGCTAAAGAATAGCAGATTTCGCGTGAAATGTTGAGGATGTCAAACAGCAGGATTGCGTTCAACAGTGCCATCATTGAGCCATGCTTCAAAGCTGGCTTTGGAAATACGGTAAGCGCCGCTTACCTTGAACCAGCGGAATTCGTTCTGCTTCAGTAGACGGTAGACAGTGGGACGGCTCAGGAGCAGCATTTCCATCAGGTCTTCTACGGTATAGCAGCGGCTGTCCTTTGCTGTGGAAACAGGGGAGGAAACCGAGTTGGGCGAAGGTTCTTCATGGATAATCATTGGATAATACCTCGTTAAATATACTTAAAGTTAAAACTTGAGCGGCAATGCAGCCCGGCGGCTGCCACCATTATAAATAGTATAGACCTGCTGAAGGTACTTCGTCTTGCCGGGAAGGCTTACGCCTGCGGTTCGTGCAAGGCGAAAAATCGTGAATGCATCGACCTGCCGCAGTTTGGCAATCAGACGGCTTTTACTGTATTCGGAGTGGTACAGTTCTACAAAGCGGCAGATGCCGAGCAGATTTGCAGAACTCATGGAATCAGGTTCTCCGTCCCACGCATTCAGCAAAACATCAAGGGATTCGATATACAGTTCAGGACCAAGCCGGATGAATTCGTGATAGGCGGTTGCGATGCAGCTGATCCGCTGCTTGCCCCGGCCTTCTTCAAAAGAAAGATGAACGCCAGCCAATTCGGTGGCCTGCTGGAATGCAACGGCAGCAGGCTCCCCTGCAAAAATCAGGGCACGGAGCTTCTGCCCTGCACTCAGCCGTTCCGAAATGCCTGTCTGCTGTGCAAACAGGAGGGCTTCTTCCTGCTCGGTCATGTTAAAGTAGACCTTGCAGCGAATCTGCAGATCATCACCACCGTTCAGGAACTTCCGGGCAGCGATGGTGTTCTGCCCGTCCATCACATAGTAGTGACCATCCCGGAAGCTGATCTTCGGCTCATTGGCAACCCGCTCGTCAAATTCTTTTGCGATACGGGCAACACGAGCGGGGTGAAGAGCACGCTGATAAGTGTCGCGCGGCACGATCAGCTCACTGCTGTTCAGGCACATCTCATGGTAAGGTTTTACAACTGCGTTCATCATAAAGGAACCTCCTTCTTCTTTTGCAGAAAATCAATTCCTGATTGGATAATCGAACCGATTTTCTTCTTTTCGTTATCGGATAAGCGGAAACTGGAATACCGTTCATAACAGATATTCCAGCGGAACATAAGCGATTGAAGTGCATCATCCAGTTCTGCGACCATGAACTCAACAGAAGATTCTGTCGGGGTGGAGAGCATCCTTTCCGATATCTGCTCAATGCTATGTAGATCGCCTTTTGTGTGCTTGGCGAGAGCAGGGGGCTGACTGTTCAGCACCCGAAGATTCTGAAACTGCTGGGAGAGCAGCTCTTTTGCAGCGGCGAGAACATCCTCCTGCGGAGGAGCCGTAAGGTATTTTCGGAATGACTTGTATCCAATGAACCCAAAGCTGTATTGCAGACACACTGACACTTGCCGCATTTCATATTTGGACAGGTGCCCAAGGTAGCTTAACACTCTGGATTTATCTGCGGGGCGCGGGCTTTCGCAAATCGCCATAGATGGCGCACTCAAAAAACGATTGTGCAGAATAAAATGCGTTGGCATATTTCGCTTTTTGATCTGTGTTGTCAGCGGAACGACCAGAAGAACATTGGAATAAAAATTACCGTCATCGTTTTGGACAACAATGGCAGGTCGGATGCCGCCTTGCTCGGAACCGCTGTAAGGATTCAGATCCATCATGTAGACATCCCCGCGCTTGTACATCCAGTTTGCGGGCATAGGCGGATACTCTTTCTCTTTTTTACCTCGTGTGGCCAATTTTGATTTCTCCTTTCTATCCGTATATGTAACAGTGGGCTGCTCGCACAGCCCACCCTACTATCTCAAACAGCAAATTGCTGTGATTTATAGTTCTATACCTTTCCGTATTTGTCCCCGACATCCCCGGAAACCGAAAACTCTGTTTTCGTGTGGGAAATCTTTCAGCCGTCCGGCAGCGTACCGAATCCATAGGGTTCTCACCTCTCCGTGGTTCTCACCGAGCTGCCCGAAGGCAGAAGTATCATTATTCTGTGATGGCTCTTAGCTATGGAGAAGCTGTCATCCATTTACCGTCAACCTACCGCTCATTCCCTCAGTGGGAGATCATCGCATTTGTTACGGACGTGGCTCATCATCACAGGAACGTGACTGAAGAATGCGTGTTCAATTTTCAAGGGGCGGGATAGCTTGAGGGCTGCTTTGAACGCTTGCCGAAGCTATGGCTGTATTGTAACCGATGCGGAACGAAATGAACAGGAACTCAGAGTTCACAATTTTTGAGGAAAATAGGAAGTATCGTTCCTGTTTCTCGATGAGCCGTCAAAAATATATTTCCTGACTTTATGTAAGAAATGAAGTATTATACTCGTAAGAAACTAACTTACGAGTATATAAATTCGATAAATACACTTTGGGGAGGGAACAAAATGAGCCGATTTTACTGCCGCGATGAGGAACTTCGGAAGTTAAACAAACGATATGAGAATGGAAAGTTTGAATGCGTTGTCATTTACGGCAGACGCCGTGTTGGAAAAACTGCGCTGATCAATGAATTCTGCAAGGATAAACCGACCATTTTTTTCTCTGCCTTGAATACGACCGGAAAAGAAAATCTGGAAGCCTTGTCCAAGGCGATCATGAGTTTTGAACGACCCAATGCAGAATCATCTCCGGAATTTACAACCTACGATGCAGCATTGGACGAACTGACAGCTCTCTCCAAGGAGCAGCGGATCGTATTTGTAATTGATGAGTACCCTTATCTTGCAAAGGCTAAAACCGCTATTTCCGCAATGCTTCAGCACATCATCGACCATAAATGGACAGATTCCCAAATGTACCTGATCCTGTGTGGCTCGTCCATGAGTTTTATGGAAAGTCAGGTCTTGGGCAAAGAAAGCCCTCTGTATGGGCGCAGAACAGCGCAATTCAAGATCATGCCGCTGGATTACAAGGAAACAGCGGTATTCCATCCGAATCTGTCCGAGGAAGATAACGCCTTGATTTATGGCATTACAGGCGGCGTTCCGCATTATATCAACAAATTGGATGTTCGGGACAGCGTAGATGAAGCACTGATGGAAAACTTGTTTGACCGTTCCAGCTACCTCTATGAGGAACCGGCCAACCTGTTAAAGCAGGAGCTGCGTGAGCCGGCAATTTATAATGCAATTATCAAGGCAATTGCAGAGAGGGCTTCTCGCCTGAATGATATCACCACGAAAGTTGGTGAAGAAAACTCTGTGGTGGCGAAGTACCTCAAAACGTTGATAGACCTTGGAATCGTTAAGAAAGAAACACCGATCACTGAGAAACCGGGCAAAAAAACAATCTATCTTCTGGCGGATAATTTTTTCCGATTCTGGTACCGCTTTGTGCCGGTCAATGCAAGTGCCATTGATTCGGGGCGGATCGCAAAGACATACCCTCATGCAGTGAAACAGTATTTTCCGGACTATATGGGTTTGATTTTTGAGAAGATGTGCCAAGACTACTTGCTCTATTATGCGAATGATCTTCCTATCGAGTTGAGTGAGATTGGGCAGTGGTGGGGAACCGACCCTCAAAAAAAGAAGCAGATCCAGATCGACATTGTCGGTACGCCGGTTGAGGGCAATGACTATATCATCGGCTCCTGCAAATACCGCAATGAAAAAATCGGTTTGGACGAACTGGAACTAATTCGGGAATATGCAGCAGTCTTTGGAAAAGGAACAAACTACCACTACTACATTTTCTCGAAAGGCGGATTTACGGACGGACTACTTCAGGCACAGGAACGCGGAGAAGTACAGCTGCTTACCCTTGCCGATATTTTTGAATAACACAAGAAACGCTCTTGTCGTGTGAAACCGGCAGGAGCGTTTCTTATTGAAGTGATTATAAAAGACCTTTGATTTTTTCAAGATGATCTATAGCAGCTTGCAGTTCATTTTGAAACTGAACCTTAGAAGAATCTCGGCCCAGAAGAAGATAATCCATACTGACATGGAAGTATTCTGCAATATCGATCAGGACCTTTACAGAACCGTTGGAACTTCCCCTTTCAAGATCGCCGAGATGACGATATGAAATGCCAAGCCTTTCGGCAAGTTTTTCTTGGGTCAACTTTGCGTTTGTACGCAAAGTGAAAATACGGTTGCCAATAGCATTCGGATCAAAACTCATGTGTAACCTCCAGATTTTCGACAAATCGTGAAAAATCGCAAATTTGGAGTTGCTAAGGATACCGTGCGGCCAGTTCCAACCACGAAGAACGGGCAAAAAGAAACATGAAGCGTCCTTTCCTGCGCCCGACTTGAAAGGACAAAGTTTATCGGAAATTGAAAAGAGGCCGATGTTAAAAACACCGACCTCTTTTATGGAAAGTACGTCTCTGCAGCAAAAGCAGGCCCATCATTCATAGAAAAAGGAAAGGTGTTGTTTAATCGACGAACTTTTTCAGATTGAAAAAATAGTCGATAACCCTTTGCCCAGCTTCTAGAATGGGGCATGTAATTCAAATTGTGGATGCTACGTTTCAATAAAAAAGGGGCTAGTCGCCGCGTGTTGCTTACGCAGTGACTAGCCCCAATTGGCTCTTTGTCGGATCCGATTATCCGACAGCAGTTTCTTTATGTTCATCATGGATTTTGACGATCTTCTTTTCAACTTCATAGACTTTAAGCAGGCCATCGGTTTGAAGCTTTACTTCAGCGCTGTTTCCATGGTCAGTAATTTTGTGAATTGCTTGGATGACACGGAGGTCGTTGCTGGTAATGTGAGGACATTTCTTTTTAGAATTCATGGTAGTAAGCTCCCTTCTCGATGCTTTTTTACGACGCTTTTTACGAAGATACGAAAAGTATGTCCTTTTCGGACTTATATCATATCACGATAACTGTGACGTGTAAATCGCTATAATAACTAATGATGTTTGGTGGAAATATTACAACAAGCACAAAGATTGGTAAAATTTCAATTTAATCTTCCCAAGTCGTAGGAAATGTGATAAACTACCCCTTAGTGTGCTTGAATACAACGTTGTCTATATGAATAAACGTTGCCCCCAAAAGGTCAAAACGATCAAATTGTGAAGATCGTTGTTCACCTTGATGAAAAATTGTCATCTAAAAGCTTGACATAATGGAGATTGAGCATATCTTATTACAACGAAAAAAGGCATCAGAGTCCTCCACTCCTCATGGAAGACTCTGATGCCTTTTTTTGTTACACCAAAAAGAAGCTTTAGTGAATCTCCTGCTCTAACTCATCAAATAGGGGGCCGGAAAAGAATTCTGCCAGTGTAATATCAAGCCCATCACAGAGTTTTTTAACGGTAACAACGGCTATACTCTGCCGGGACGAGTCAAACATACTGTACACCGTAGATGGTGTTACACCGGCGCGGGTCGCCAATTCGTTGGGACATATCCCCCGTTGATCGCAGAGCTGTTCAAAGCGTTTGGCAACGGCATCTTTTACAGTCATGATAAAGTTCACCTCAATATGATGGTACAGAAGTTCGTGCAGTTTTGTATACGCAGCTGCGTATACTGCAAAAGTATTTTATGATATGGCCATTACGCGGCTGCGTAATGGTGAGTAAAGATTTTTTTAACAAAAAAGTATCCTCCACATGGAAAATGGAGGATACCAATCTTTCGACATCATTGTTTGATTCTCCCTATTATTTTATCATGGTTATATCTGGGAATCAATAGAAATCCGTACAAATGTATTCCATATGGCCTTAGAAAAAACCTCGCAGAAGCTGAAAGTTTGTTGCACATTGCCCATTTTTGCATGAAAAACCCAGCCAAAAACGAAGGTGAACAAAATAAGTGGTCAAATGGGTGTCCAAACTGCAGGAGGAAACAGAAATGGCACGACGGGGAGAAAATATCCACAAACGCAAGGATGGTCGGTGGGAAGGCCGGTACATCAAGGCGCGCACGCCGGAGGGGAAGATCCAGTGGGGCTACGTCTACGGCACAGCCTATGCAGAGGTCAAACGGGTACTGATCCAGAAGAAAGCAGAGGCGGGCTTCTACAACCTGAAAAGAACCGACCTGACCTTTGAAGCGTTGGCCGAGGTGTGGCTGCACTCCCTGCGGAACAGCATAAAAGAATCTACCTATGCGCATTATTCGTACACACTGCACAAGTATCTTCTTCCTGTTTTGGGCAAAGTGTCCGTTGCCTCCCTTGACGAGAGCTTTCTGGAACAGGCCATGCAGCAGATCATCGCGCCCATAGATGCCGCACACAAGCCGCTGGGGAACTCCTCTGCCCGGGAATGCCTCTCGATGCTGCGGCGCATCTGCAAATATGCCGCGCACTTGCGTCTGATCCGTCCGATGGAGCTGGAAGTAACGCTGCCAAAAGCTATCGACCAAATTTCTGCGCCCCTCTCTCCGGCAGAGCAGCAGCGGCTCTTCCAGTATGTGCAGGAGAACCCCACGCCCCGTAAAATCGGCTTATTATTAGGGTTTGAATTAGGTCTGCGTATTGGTGAGATCTGCGGCTTACAATGGGGCGATTTTGACCTGAAACTTGGCACGTTGAAGATCAATCGGACGGTCTGCCGAATTTCCTGTGAAAATGGGCATACAAAGGTGGTCATCCAAACGCCCAAGACCCGCACCTCCCGCCGGGAAATACCAATCCCGAAACAGCTGCTTATTATGCTGAAAAAGCTGCGCGGAAACGCCAGTAATTCCACATGGTTTCTGTCTGGCAACGAGTCCAAACCCACAGAACCCCGCTGCTACCGGAAAAGCATCAAGGCATATCTGAAGCAGGCAACTGTCCGGCAAGTACGTCCGCACGCGCTACGCCATACCTTTGCGACGACCTGTCTGCAGGCGGGGTGCGATGTAAAGACCCTCAGCGAATTGTTAGGACACGCTAACGCTAACATCACCTTGCAGCGTTATGTGCACTCTGACCTGAGCCGAAAGCGCCGGGAGATGAACCGGATATTCTCCCATCAGGTGTCTATAAGGGGCGGGAAAACATTAAATCCAATGGAATAACGCCGGATTTTGCACATGGTCTTTCATTTTCCATGTGAAGGATACCCCTTTATTGCGGAAAGGGGTGAACAAGGTGGCACTGCGTCTGTTTGAGCACAACGAGAAAGCATATCATGCGGCAGTCCGGATGATGGACCAGTATGGCAAAGCTGCCATTGTTCATCCCACCGGCACTGGAAAAAGCTATATTGCGTTCAAGCTGATCGAGGACAACCCGGAGAAGGTCGTGATCTGGCTTTCTCCCAGTGAATACATTTTCAAAACCCAGTTGGAAAGCTTGAAAAAGAACGACCCGGGCTTTCCATTGTCAAATGTTCACTTTTATACCTATGCCAAACTGATGTGCTGTACACAGGCGCAGCTGGAGAAAATTGCAGCGCAGAAGCCTGCCTATATTATACTCGATGAATTCCACCGTGCCGGTGCGGAATGCTGGGGCGAAAGCACGGTGGCTTTATTAAAGTTGTGCCCGGAGGCAAAGCTTCTGGGGCTGACGGCAACAAACATCCGGTATCTGGATAATAACCGTGACATGGCCGAAGAGCTCTTTGATGGGCATACGGCGAGCGACATGACCCTTGGCGAAGCAATCGTCAGGGGTATTTTGCCTGCTCCGAACTATGTGACTACCGTCTATCAGTACCAGAAAGACTTGGCACGTTATCAGACAAGAGTGGATAATCTGCGTTCTGCTGGGATTCAGGACGTAAATCAAAAATATCTGGATGCCCTGCGCCGTGCCTTGGAACAGGCAGATGGATTAGATAAGGTTTTCGCTCATCATATCACGAACAAGTCCGGGAAGTACATCGCGTTCTGCGCCAACAAGGAGCATATGGATGAAATGATCTCCCATGTTCCGGAGTGGTTGGCAAAGGTGAATGCGGAAGTGGCGGTGTACGAAGCCTACTCGGATGACCCCGGTACGGACAAGGCTTTTGCCGACTTCAAGGCCGATGAAAGTGACCGCCTGAAGCTGCTGTTCTGCATCGACATGCTCAACGAGGGAGTTCATGTAGAAGGCATTTCAGGTGTCATCCTGTTCCGGCCCACCATTTCACCCATCATCTACAAGCAGCAGATTGGACGCGCTTTGACCGCTGGGGAAAATTCTACACCGCTTATCCTCGATGTAGTCAACAACTTCGAGGGTCTGTGCAGCATTGCGGGGTTACAGGGCGAGATGCAGGAGGCAATCTACCGCCTGAATGCCAACGGTGAGGGCGATAGGATCATCACCGAGCGGTTCGAGGTTGTTGAGCAGGTGCATGACTGCCGGGTGTTGTTTGAGCAGCTGCAAGCAAGCTTGTCCTCTGGTTGGGATCACTATTTTTCGGAAGCAAGCATTTACTATGCGGAGCATGGCAACCTGGATATTCCAAAACGTTATACCACTCCTGCGGGACTGAGCCTTGGCGAGTGGCTGACGACCCAGCGCCGTGTTCGTGCGGGACAGATTCCGGGGAACTTGACCGAACAGCAGATCGCACGGCTGGACAGCATCGGGATGGAGTGGGGCAACCGCAACGATGCCGCATGGGAACGTGGTCTGAAGGAAGCACGAAAATTTCGAGAGCAGTTTGGAAATTTGCAGGTCCCGGCGAAATACAAAACGAAAGATGGCTATCCTCTGGGAAAGTGGATCAACAATGCGCGGAAACGCCGAAACGATGGAAAGCTGACGGAAGAGCGCATTCGACAACTGGATCAGATGGGAATGATATGGAGCGTATTTGATGCCAAATGGGAACAGGGATATGCACTTGCGGCAGTCTATGCGCAGGAGTATGGAAATCTGGATGTTCCACGAGATTATAAAACAGCAGATGGAAAAACGCTTGGTCGCTGGATTCAAAATCAAGAACTAGCCTATGAGCAGAAAAAGTTGTCTGCGGATCAGATCAAACGACTGGAAACCATAGGAATGCAGTGGGGCAGTCGCTATGACCGACAGTGGAATGCGGTTTATCAGTCAGCAAAACAGTACTTTGAGGCAAATGGAGACCTTGACATTCCGGTGGCATATATTTCGCCGGAGGGCTATGCCCTTGGAAAATGGGTGCGGCGGCAGCAGTATGCATATCGGAATCCGGAGAAGAGCAATGCAATCTTATCACAAGAGCGCATTGAGTTGCTGGATGCCGTTGGAATGCAGTGGGAGAAACCGGACTCGTGGCAGCACCGGTACGAACTGGCGCAGGAATATAAAAAGCAATATGGAAATCTGGAGATTCCGGCGAAATATAAGACTGCGGATGGCATCTGGCTTGGCCGGTGGATATACAACCAGAAGCGGTTGCTGCAAGGCGAGCCGGAAAAATTGAGCGAAGAGCAAAAGAAACAATTGGAGAAACTGCTGAACGGTTCAGCGATAGAATTTAAAGAAAATGGGATTCTGCGAAGGCAGAGTGATAACTGAACGGGGAGAAGACGACTTTGGAGAAGGAGAATCTGAATTATTTTGTGGAGTTTGGAGAACATTATGTCCACATAACGGTAAGACAAAAGCACTACTTGGAGATGCGGTCAGTAGTAGATCGGGTTCTTGCAGCGGCAGCACTGATTGTGCTATCACCGTTGCTTCTGGTGGTGAGTGTTGCACAGAAGATCAGTGCTCCAGACGAGCCAATCTTTTTTTTGCAGAAGCGCGTGGGCAAAGATGCACATTGCTTTAACATTATAAAATTCCGAACCATGAAGAGCACAGCACCTAAAAATGTAGCTACGGGTGATCTGGAAAGCCCCGAAATATATATTTCAAAGCTTGGCCGTATTCTACGTGATACTAGTATAGATGAACTTCCGCAGCTCTGGAATGTGGTCCGAGGTGAAATGAGCCTCATTGGCCCCCGCCCACTGGTATATACCGAGCGCGAGATCCGTTTTTTACGTCGATGGTACGGTGTATATCAGGTGCGGCCTGGTATTACCGGTTGGGCACAGGTAAATGGACGGGATACCGTGGATATCTACGATAAAGTCTATTATGACCGTGAATATGTCCAGAATGTCAGCCTGAAATTTGACCTGAAGGTGCTCTGGAAGAGTGTTCTCGTGGTTCTGGGGCGGCATGGCGTGGTTGATGGAAAGGTTGACCCGAAGTTTCGGCAGGAGAGTATCGTGTTGTTACGTGAGAGCAAAGTGGTGTCTCAAGAAGCAACTGAATGTGAAAGTAACATACAGATGGTGTAAGGATGCAAAATTATAGTGTTTTGATGTCGGTTTATTTTAAGGAGTCGCCAGAGTATTTAAAACAGGCCATTGAAAGTATTCAGATACAGACAGTTCCAACAGATGACTTTGTACTGGTTTGCGATGGCCCTTTGAATGACGCTTTAGA
>ERZ837910.2267-NODE-2267-length-24099-cov-10.420354_pt1 | contig 24099 bp, 23 predicted proteins | sample MGYA00519940_ERZ837910 | MGnify/ENA primary metagenome ERZ837910 (study PRJEB31850, sample SAMEA3708825) | human gut metagenome | biome: human gut; feature: human-associated habitat; material: faeces | place: China | collected 2014 ... | reverse complement strand
CGAGGTCTGATACTTAAAGAAAATAACAGCCAAATCGGCTGATAGTATAACGTTACCAATAAACAAATAATTGAAATGTTAGATTTTAGCAATACAATGAATAATCATCACTTCGCTTTGAATGATGTTGAATTGAGAATATTACAACCTGTCTTTTTGGAGTTTCATGCAAAGACAGGATTGAGTATTGATGAATATGGAGATACAAGATTGATACCTCAAAATCTTGAATTACTTATTAATTTGGCAAATGATTATATAAAGACGTTAGATAAACAATCAATGAAAATTGTAATAGAGTTTATTAAGAATTTGCGTCCTATGATAATAGATAAAAACACAATTTGGGTAAGTGGAGATTGAAATATTGGTAACAAGAGAATGAACTGCCTTAACGGTCAGTTATTCACAAACCATTAGTGTGTTATATGATGAATGATGAATTAAAAGATAAAGTTGTTGCTATTGAATTGGCAGGAAATAATATATTGCTTGCCAATGATAATGACAATTTTAAGAATGAACTTATCGGTATTGGATTTGAAAAAGTTGAGCCATACTATTCTATTTCTGTGCCTACTGATGATATAGAAAAACGTGCAGTTCTATTTCAAAAGTTAATAGAAATCGGAACACTATTTTCTTGTGGAAAGGATTGGTCGCCCTCTGAAATAGTTAAATATTACCGTGATGAAGGTTTAATAAGAGGTGATTATCTTAGGATAGCATGGAGAAATAAACAAGATTTTGCTATTGCTATTGAGTAGATTCTGAAAATTGCAAGAAATAAACACCAACATGCACCTTAATCACCTCAAATGGCGATTAGCTGCAACCCATTATCCACGCAATATATTTAGAATGAAGAAACGGGAATATAAAGAGCAAGAACGACAACGGCATTATTATTTCTTCGACTACCTGTTCTGGTTGGGAGAAATAACATGGGAGAACTATCACAAGGTCAATATCAGACAACCCAAAGGAAATGACATGCTGATGGCTTGCATCGTGTCTTTTATCTTTATGCCCATTCTGACCATAGCCAATCATTTCCTTTATGACCGCTTCGTGTTCGAAGTGTTTTCAGCCATTCTTCTAATCGTAATGGTGGTTGCCGTCATTGTGAGTGGCTGGCTGCTTGGCAAAATATACCCGCCTTCCCGACGAAAAGCGGTCATGCAGCACTATGCGGGACGTAAGTTCAGCCCCACCCAGCGTAACTTTTTCTTTTTCTCCATTGTTTTGTCCCTTATCCCTGTGATGGTTTTATTATCAACCGCACTGGAAGGTATAACCGGCAAGAAGATGAAGGCGGTGGAGAATGTTCAAGTTGAAGATCAGCAAAGACGGAGTGATTATATTTCACTGCATTTCATTGTAGGAGCCCGTCAGGAAGTACCCGGCGAAGTCTTACAACATCTAATCAATCAAGACGGTCGCACGTCTCGCTATGGACAACCAGTCTATATCATGCAAGTACGGGCAACAAAGGGGGATATGGGCGGAGAGTTTCGTGTAGGGTTGTTGAACCATGCCACCTTTGAGGAAATCCAAGACGGTAGCCGGAAGTTTGTCGAATGCACGTGGGTTAAGGGATATACGCCTGACAGCATAAAGATACTGCTGACCGGATGGTATGAAGTGAATAACGCCGGACTTTGCCCGGTGGACTCTGTGGAATGGACGGAGGATATGGAATTTTAAGGAGACGGAAAGCCCGACCCGAAGGGGAACGCCCCAATCACCACCTACAAAACTGCTTTTAAGCATACCTTGAAAAAATGAAAACCAAATATTCCTGAGTTTCATCCGTATTCTTTATATTTGTAGGTGGCGAAAAGGAATCGCTGTATATCAAGGCAGGAAATGGGGTTAATACTTCTTATCCAACGTCCAAACCATCCTGTCCGGATTATAGGCTTCCATTACGAGGTGTGTTTCGGTGTATTCCAATACCGTCCACGTGCCCCCTATTTTGTCGAACGTGATAATTTTCCCATCTACTTGATAGGTGAAATCCATGTTCCAAGTTTGTTCATCCTCTTCATTGAATACAGTTTCAATACCTTTCGAATCGGTAATAAATTGAAGAATAGACTTTTCCTTATATTCAATTTCATCTTTGGTATTGTACACTGTTCTTTGTGCTTGCCAAGTGGTTTGTTCCAGTGCCTCAGAAGTAAATACAGGAGTAGGGGCATCGTCGTCACTACAATTTGTCAGGCACAGGAGAGTACAGATAATAAATGCGGAAAACATCATGCGAAAAGTAATTTTCTTCTTCATCTTGTTGCTGTTTTAAGTAATTGAACATTGGTTTTTTGAAATAGCAAAATTCGGAAGAATAAAGAAAAAAGGTCTTGACAATTATCAAGACCTCGGTATAATGGATGTTAAAAGATTGGCTATTTCTCCAGTTTGTGGCGTATGCGACTGATTGTTTCAGGTGTGACTTGCAGGAAAGAGGCTATCTCTTTCAGCGTGATGTACATTTGGATATCGGGACATCTGTTCAGCAGATCGAGGTATAATTCTTCCGTCGTCTTGCAATACAAATCCAATAACCTATTGTACATTAACAGGTATGATTGTTCGATAAGAGCGCATCTTATCTGCATTGTCTCTACGTTTGTGGCAAAGATTTTTTCTAACTCAGAATGATGTATAATGTAAATTTTTGAATCGCAGACAGCTTCTATGGTTACCAATGAAGGTTTGTCTGTGTTGATGAGTGTGCATAGACTGCCGGTAAATTCTCCGGAGAAAGTATAACCAACAACATGTATGTTACCTTTTTCATCCACACGGGTGTATCTGAATAGTCCTTCTTCAATATAGGCTCCTCGATGATTGACTTTTCCTTGAAAGGAAAACTGCTCTCCTTTTTTTATTTTCATATAAGTACCATGTTCCAAGAAGATCTGTTTTAATAATTCCAACTGAGAATGCTTGCAGAATTGTACATTGAAATTCTCCATATACTTGATATTTTTAGGAAATGATATTTTTACTAATCTCACGCTTTAGACAAAACTACAACTTTATTGTAGTTTTACCAAGATATTATTGGCATTTAAAGGAATATAACTATTTTTGTAGCAGAGTATTGAAACAATGGAAACATAAGACAAATTAAAGAATTTCGCTCGTTTCTATATCGTTACCCATTATTCTATACGCTTCTTATAAATATCTGTTATTCAACAGGTAATAATCTTGTTCCCGTTTCCTCGTGGATTACATATTAGAGTGCAGACAAGGGATGTCCGTGCAGCCACGGCAAAGCCCGGATAGGAAGTGATAACGATTAGGAAACGAAAGGACGGTCAAGAGACTGCCGGACAAACAACGGGGGAACTCTTTTGAACGGGACGGCGCACGGAAAGTTTCGGCGAACAGCCGAAGCTCCGGGGAACGGTACGGGCGAACGTGTTCCGTTTGTCCTTTCCACCACTGCGCCCGCTCCCCACCATGCAGCCTGCCGGAGTGGTCGGGAGCGGACGCTGTGGGGAAACAGCCCGTATTCCGAAGAATGAATCCAAATGGTGAAGCCCCTTTCACCCACGTTAGGGATTGCAGCGGAAAGCCCACAGCCCGGCGAGGACTTGGAGGCGGAAAGCCCGACCTGAAGGGGAACGCCCTAATCACCACCTACAAAACTGCTTTTAAGCATACCTTGAAAAAAGGAAGACTGAATATTCCGAAGTTTCGCCCTTATGATATATATTTGTAATTGAACGGAAAAAGTAGCTGCATATCAAAGCTTGAAGCGAAGATAACAGCGGAAAAGCAAATCACTACCAATTTTTAAAAAGAATTGCATTTATGGAAAAATACAAAGTAGATTATGGTGAGCTTTCTTATTTTAAAGGTATAACGATAGATTTTGATTATTTAGAAGAAGGTCTTGATTATGCCCAAAGACATAATATCAAAGATGTTTTAGTCCGCTCTGAAAAGAATGACATAAAAAGAGTTGTAAACTTTGATTTTCTAAATCGACGGGATTTTATACAAACATTTCATTGGATCGTTTCTCTTTCTAAAAGGTCAAACATTACTGGATTATATCATCTTTCAAAATTGAAAGATTTCCGTTGGGGAGTAAATAATAATTTTGACTTGGATTTATCTCTTTTTCCGGTATTAGAGAAAGTCAGTATCAGCTATGATGCAAAAGTCAGTGGTTGGGAAATGCTGCATCAATTAAATAGGCTTCAGCTAAGCAAAGTAAAGACAGACAACCTTTCATTTTTAGAAAAGACCATCAGCTTACAGTATTTGCGTATTATCGGAGGTTCATTTACTTCAATCGAAGGTTTGGAAAAGTGTGTTAATCTAAAAACTCTTTTTCTACAAAGATGTACGGCTCTTACAAAACTAAAACCAACAATCGCAAGTTTGTATAATTTAGAGAGATTGAATTTGGAAGCATGCCGAAAAGTCAGTGTAGAAGAACTCAAAGGTATTGATGTCAGATATATATCAGTAATTTGAAAAATATTGGAAGCAAAAATGAAAACATCCATCATAATCCTGCTTTTGGCGACCGTATTTGCCGCAAGTTGCGGCGAGCCGCCCATGCCGCCGTCGGACGAGGAAATGATGCAGTACTTCAACACGCACGAGGCGGCGTTTAACAAGGTGTACGAAATCATGGCGGATTGTACGGAAGGGAGTTTTCACTACCCGCCGCTTTCTTCTGATGGCATCATTATACTCGATTCGATAGGACAAGAAAGCGAATTAGCCGATGAATCGAGTGAAGAACAAGACATTCCGGTGTATGGGCTGTTGAAGCCAGACCGAATACTGCTCGATTCCTTATTGGCAGAGATAGGATGCGGTCTCGTCCTTGTTGACCGTCAGGAGCGGGAAATGGCAGATTCGGCAAAGTTGAGCCTTGTAATGCCGTACTACTCCCACGGTATCGTGGATGCGGGAACGTCCAAGAGTTTCGTTTACGATCCTGAATTGAGAAGCCGCCGGAATATCAGCATCACCGAACAAGGCGACCTGAACGAAATCTACCGCAGGACATATAACGACACTACGTTGTACAAGCCCATCAAGGGAAACTGGTACATCGAGTTAGACCATTCACGATAGCCTGAAAGGACAAACGCATGAGAGCTTTCTCGCCTTATTCCTTCTGCTCGTCCTCGAAAGCGATGGTCTTGGCAAGGAACAAGCCTATCACGAACCTTGCACCGTGTGCTATCAGCTTGCGCCTTAGCTGAAGGAATGTTGTTCCGGTAGTCAGCACGTCATCTACCAATAAAACGCATTTGTCCTTGAAATATTCGGAATGGAACTCCAGATTGGCGGTGCGGTCTTCGTTCCCGTGCGTGCCCTTGTACTGCGCCCGGTCATAAGTGACGGTAATCGCCCCGTAGCCGTCGGCAACTCCTATGTCCGCCGACAGCCTGCGGCAGAACGCCTCGTAGCGGGTACGGTGCTTCGCACGGGTGGATGCCGGAACGGGTATCAGCACGGCACGGTGCTTGTTCTCCTGAATGACCCGGATGCGGCTGGCAGCGATGGAGAAGAGCTTGACGAAGAGGTCTGTTTCCTCACCGCTCTTGAACCGATAGACGGCGTTGGAGATTTTCTTGCCCTCGAATGTGATCTTGTCATTGCGGCGGACGGGGCAGTAGTCGTAGAGATAGAGGCACAGGCTGCCGTCCAAGCGGAAGAAGCCCTGAAAGCGGTTGTCGAGCGGGAAGAACGCCTTGCGGAAGTCGTGGAAGAAGGTGAACAGCAATATGCTGTTCCACATCCGTGCCTCGTCCTCGCTGCCGGAATCGAGCCGGTACATAAAGCCCGCCAAGTGCCCGCTCTCGTACAAGCCCATGCCGATGGTCAGGCGGCTGTTGAAGTCGGTCTGGCTGACGATGTACCAGCCGCACCGGGCGAAATGCTCCTCGTAGCCGGAACGGGTTTCGAGCAGGAAATAAAACTTGCCGTCGTCCTCGAAACGGATGACGTACTCGCAGCGCAGGCGGCGGGCAATCTTGCCCAAGATGCGCTCCTCTTCCTCGAACACTTGGGGCGTCACCAGAAAGGTGTACTGCCCGACGAAAACAGCCTCTTCCATCATACTTCAGGGTTTGGTTCTGCGCAAATATGGCGAATATCCCGCACACGGCAAACGAAAGCCGCGGAAAATATGCAGGATAGCGTGCGTTTATGCAGGAGTTCTCCCTGCTTTTCACCACCCGGAGCGTGACAAGGCTACGAACGTGGCGCAAAACGAGGACAAGCGGTACGGTTTCGGTACATAAGCATAGAGAGAGAGGTATATTTGCCGGTGTATAACGAAAAACGTATCAACGCAATGGAAATAGTAAGTATCGAGAAAAAGACCTTCGAGGAGATGAAAGAGCGGTTCGGCAGCTTCTCGAAGCACGTGAGGGAGCTTTGCGCCCGTTACCGCCCGCCCGAAAAGATGAACTGGATGGACGGTGCGGACGTGTGCGAGAAGCTGGGCATCAGCAAGAGGACGTTGCAGACCTATCGTGACCGGGGGCTGCTGCCGTACAGCCAGATTAACCACAAGATTTACTACCGGACGGAGGACGTGGAGGCGTTCGTGGAATCCATGAGCCGGGAAATGACGGAGGACGGGTGAGATGGAAGTGCTAACGAAAGAGACGGAAGAGGTACGGGTGTACTTTGAGGCTTTGGAGCAGGGCATGCGGTACATCGACACGGTGACAGCACATTTCCGCCCGGCGATGAACGGCGAGGTCTATCTTACGGGCGAGGATGTGTGCGGAATACTGCACATCACGCCGAGGACGTTGCAGGACTACCGCACGCAGCGGCTTATTCCGTACATATCACTGCCGGGCAAGACGCTCTACCGCCAGTCGGACTTGCTGCGTATGCTGGAAGAGAACTACGTAAATATGCGGCGAAAGCGCAAACGGGGGAAAAGTCCAACATAAACGCACGGGGGTGTGCATCACAATATGCAGCGAAGGCAGGAATACCGCATTTGGGGTTCCTGCCTTTGCCGTGTTTTGCACCGGGGCGTCAAGCCGTCTCACGCAGGGCGGTACGCTCCCGCACCCGTTTCCCGCCCTTGCCCTTGTCTTTCTTCTCCAGCACGCTCCGCTGCATGGCGGCGAGGTTGTCGGAGATAGCCCGGAAGTCGGAGCTGACCATCTTGTTGGTCACTTCGGCGTAGATTTGGGTAGTGGAAATGTGCTTGTGACCGAGTATCTTGGAAAGTGCCTCTATCGTGCCGCCGTTGCAGAGATAGACGGTCGTTGCGAAAGTGTGCCGGGAAAGGTGGAAGCCTATGTCCTTGCGGATGCCGCAGGCTTCGGCAATCCGTTTGAGGTGCTTGTTGCACGTGCTGTTGCTGGGCATGGGGAAGACGAGGTCGTCCCCGGCAAGCCCCTTGTAGCGTTCGATCAGCTCCTTGGCTATCTCCATGAGGGGCACGTTACTCGACACATGTGTCTTGGTGCGTCGGGTGATGATCCATTCCTCGCCGTCGAAGTCCATGCGCTGTATCTTGTCGTAGGTGAGCGTCTTTATATCAATGTAGCTAAGCCCGGTGAAGCAACCGAAGAGGAACATATCACGCACGAGGTTGGTCTGCTTCTTGACGAAGACCGTGCCCGCCAGCGTGCGCAGTTCTTCTTCCGTAAGGTAGCCCCGGTCGGTCTCCTGCATTTCGAGGCTGTACTCACCGAAGGGGTCGGTACGGACGATGCCACGCCGCCAAGCCTTGTCGGTCAAGCTGAGCAGGGGCATGGTGTAGATCCAGAGGGTGTTGCCGCACAGCCCTTTCTCCACACGCAGGTACTTGTCGAAGTCGGTTATGATTTCCTTTGTCAGCTCCTTGTACGCCATGTCGGTGCGTTTTTTCTTCTCCCAGAGGAAGGTCTGGAAATGGCTGTAAACGGTCAGGTACTTGTTGTAGGTGGACTTGGCACGCTGCCCTTTCTCGACCATCGCCCCGAACTCCTTATTCATGTTCTCGAAGTCTTTCAGTATGCAGTTCTCCATCACACCGATGCCAAGAAAGGCGTTGCGCAGCTTCTCGGCGGTGACGAAGTCCTCTTCCCGGAGGATGCGGTGGTAATGGTTGGTGAGGCGGGTATTGACTTCCTTCAACTGCTCGTTTATCCCGGTAGCTTCGGCAGACTTGCCTTTCGCCTTGCCGCTTTCCCATAAGCCGGGGGTGACGAACAGCTTGGAACTGAACACGGTTTCCTTGCCGTCAATGGTGATGCGCACCATGATGGGAGCCTTGCCGTCGCTGTTCCTGACGGCTGTTTTCTTGATGTAGAACAAGGTCTTGAACGTACTTCTCTTTGTTTCCATAACTCTAAAATTTTCGTTTCTAAAGGTAGTTACTTATTCGTTACCAAGAGTTATGCAAAACAATGCAATATAATGAAACAGAACTTGTTAGGCGTTACTCGCCGTCTTCGTGGACTGGTAGCTATTTAGTAGCTGAACGCTGTCCGAAAGACGTATTTCGAGGTATTTTACGCCGAAATCTGCTTTTCGCCGCTCTGCATCCAAGATGCTGACCTGCATTTATTTAAGTAGAACTTTGCTTTTCTTTGCGCCTTATGCCGATTTTTTTAAAAAAATATGTATTTATATTATAGTTATTATTTAAAAATTAGTGTTATGAAAAAAGTAAATGTATTGCTAGCTATTTGTGTTGCTGTTTTTAGTGTGTATTCATGGGCTTATTGTAGCAAAAGCTCGACTAATTCTCTTTTTAGTTTAATGGATATAGTTAATATTGAAGCTTTGGGAACTCCTGAGACCGGAACAGCTACATGCTCTATTAGTTATGACTGTATAAATTCGTCGGGCCAAAGAGACGGTGAAGTTAAGTGTACGGGAACTGAAAAATGTCATCGAGGGATTGATAAGAGTGGCACTGTCATAATAAAAGAGAAGCGATGGGTTGAATGTGACGGATTGAAAACATATTGCTAAATAAATAGAAAAATGAGGCTGATTATATTGTGTATTTGCACTCTTTTATTTGTGTTTAATATCATGAGTTGCAAAGAGGAAAAAAACTTAATGGAACTTGAATGTTCTTTATTTTCCTCTTTTAGAACTTATCCTGATTCAACTTTTTTTAAGAGTATTTCATGCTTATATTTTGAGGATGGTAAACTTTATATGTTTGATCCGTCAAGGGCTGATGTCGCTATTCTGGATATTGATAAAGATACTTTCTATACTGTTGGCAAATTTGGAGAAGGCCCTAAAGAAGTGGTATCGCCAACAGGATTTTATGTACAGAAGGATACTATTGGTATCTTAGATGCTGGTTCAATGGCTTTGAAATTTTATGATGGGAAGGGATTCATAGAATCAGTATCGGTTCCAACATGTAATGAATTTCGTTTCTTTATAGAAAATGACACTATTTATGCAACAACAATGACTGATAGTTCATGTTATGTTAAGACTGAAAGAAATTGGGACCGTATAAATAGTGGCGACATACAATTTTGTGGGGAGGTATTTTCTATAACTGAACATACAGATATGAATATATTACGTAATCAACGCCATCTAGTAAAAGGTGAAGATTGTTTGTATGCTATATGTCCAAGTTATCCTGTAATAGAAAAATATGATTTGCATGAAAATAGACTACTTGCTTCATGTGATCTCTCAGATATTAATATTATTAAAAATAATCTATCTTATATAAAGCAGAAAAATATATCTTCTAGAAGCTTTTTTACATATTTATGCGATGCTTATTGGAATAAAGATAAATTATATTTGTTGTGTGCTACTTGGGAAAAAGGATATGAAGTAAATACTATTCTTGTTCTAGACTCGGCTTTAACCCCATCTTATGTTTGCCGTTTGCCTGGTAAAATATATAATACGATTTGTGCTAATGAAAATTATATTTATGCAATGAATTATGAGCAGTGTGCTATGGAAATATATAAGATTAATATGCCTTTTTAGTTTTTTTCTTTGTTTGTTTCCTAATTGTAATAGCAATAAAAAAAATAAAATGGTAGAGCAAAATATTTCATCTTTGTTGAATCAGGATGTTGATAGGCTGAAAGGAAGGCAAATTCTTTCTTTGGATTCTGTAGTGGGGGAGACTGAAAAGTGTGTAATTGTATATATTTTTAATTATTATGACTGTGAGACATGCATAGATAAAGGCTTTGAAATAGTAAACCTCATTGATAATAGTAAAAAAAGAGAATATGTAAAAGTAATTGTAAGTATGTTTCATGAAGTTACGTCTACTCAAAAAAGGAATTCATATAGAGGGTTTATTTATAAAGACAAGAATGATTTAATAAGAAAAGAATTGAGGTATATACCGACTCCTGTTATGATAATTGTTGATAATAATTGTCGAATAAGAGATGCGTGTATATTCGAAATATCACAAGATAAAAAACAATTAGATGACTTTATTAAGAAATGTCTTTCTATTGATGATTAGTTTACATTCTTTTCGAAATGATGGAGGTGACTTTATGATTTATTAATATTGAATTATACTGATATAGACTCAAGAATGGCACGTTTCTTCAAAACAACGTCCCTTTGATTTTAAAGAAATGTGCCATTCTTGAGTAAACGTCAAAATATTGTATAGGAAGAGAGTTGATTTGTACAGTCGTTCTGCTTTAATAAAAAATTGAGAAATGGCATAGGGATACAAGTTACAGACCCGTCCCCTGTTCTAGTGGAAGGGACTTTAGGTATCATAAAAACCTGATAACGAGCTTCGAACCTGCCGTTTCGATATATGGCTTTGAGGACAAATTATACAAGAGAATGATTTACCTACTCTATATTGAATTATGCCGATGTAATGTGGTACATATTTGTGGATTACAATTATTAGCTAGAAGGAGATAATAGAGGGATTAGATTCAATTAATCTTATATTTTTTATATAGACAACTGATAGCATGGGAACAAAAGAAAAAATAGAACTAAAAGAAGGATAGGTGCTTATTGGTGATAGCCTTATTCATCAATACCGTTTTGAAAAGAACTATTATTTTGTATCTGGTGATAATTTGGCGAATTCACAAGATTCCCGTTATTGGGGAATGTTGTCGGAAGAATATATTGTAGGTAAAGCTACCCGTATTTGGAACTCAAAAGAAAAATATACCGATCAGATACGTTGGGAACGGATTTTAATGAAGATCAAATAAAGATGGGAGATGATAGAAGATGTTATTACAGAATAAATATATCGTTCATTTATTAATGCTGTTTGGAGTCATTGCGCTTTTAAGTGTTGTGACTGTTTCATCTTATACTATTGCGGTTGGAGATATGGCATATCAGAAGCTATATTTGGGGCGTGTGACTATTGTATTTGTAATATGTAGTCTTATTTCTTTATGTTTAGATAAAAAGGGAAATACTTTTTATTTATCAGTCGTTTGGTCTCTTATTATATTAGGTGGGGTTGAAGCTGTTTGGGGATTAAGGCAGATATACGGTTTAGCTGTTTCTAATCATTCATTATATGCGCTTACAGGTTCTTTCTACAATCCGGGGCCTTATTCCGGATACTTAGCAATGGTATTTCCTATTTGTTTGAATGAATGGTTGAATTTAAGAAAGGTGAAGAAACGTACTTGGGTAGAGCAAGGTAAATATTGTATGGCTTTGGGAGTCTTGCTATTAATTCTTTGTGTTTTACCGGCAGGTATGAGTCGTTCGGCATGGATGGCTGTTGCGATTTCTGGGATATGGGTATATGCTACATATCGTTCATGGGGAACTAGTTTAAGGAAGATAGGCCGAAAATATAAGAAAAGAGTATTTCCGGCTATTATTGCCGGGGGAATGGTATTGATAATAGTTGGTTATGCTCTTTTTCAATTAAAAGTAGATTCGGCTAATGGACGTCTGTTAATTTGGAAAGTGAGTGTTATGGCTATTGTGGAAAAACCTCTCCTTGGACATGGTACTGGAAACTTTGCATCGGCTTATGGAATGGCTCAGGAAAAATATTTCTCCCAAAAAGAGTTTACATCTACAGAAGAATTAGTAGCTGGAAGTCCTGAATACGCTTTTAATGAATATCTGCAAATAGCTGTAGAATATGGAGTCTTATTTCTATTGGTTGTGTTATTGATTATTGTTTTTTGCCTTTGGATAGGAATAACAGAGAAAAGACTAAGTGCATGTGCTGGTTTGATTTCTGTTTTAGTATTTGCATTTTCATCTTATCCAATGCAAATACCCGGATTTGCTATAGCATTCTATTTTTTATTGGCTGCTTGTGTAGTGGGTTCTTCACGGTTACAAATATTGTTCTTTATTATAATGATTGCTTTATTGGGAAGTTACTATTGGAAATATAATCAGTATAATGCTTGTGAAGAATGGTTTAGGTATAAAATGCACTATAATATAGGCGCATTTCGTTTAGCCAAAGAAGGGTATGAGAAAATTTATCCGGAATTGAATGATAGGGGAGCATTTTTGTTTGAATATGGACATTCTTTACATAAGTTGAAAGAATATAATAGTTCTACAACAATACTGAAAGAGGCAATGGCGCATAGTTGTGACCCTATGATTCTGAACATAATAGGAAAGAATTATCAGGCTACAGGAGAATATGAGAAAGCCGAAGAATATTTCATACGATCTACTCATCGGCTTCCGGGACGAATTTATCCATATTACTTGTTGGCAAAGCTTTATGCGGAACCGGAATATCGGCACCCGGAGAAATTAAAACAGGCGGTTCAGATTGTATTGACAAAGGAACCAAAAGTACAATCGACAGCGATAAGGGAGATGAGAGAAGAAGTAAAACTACTAAAATAAATGGGTGAAGAAAAAAAATGACTGTACAAACTTGATTAATAGATATTTTTGTCTAAATTTGGCAAACATGATACAGATTTACATACAATATATAAGAATTTATATGTGAGATAATTAGAATAAACAAACCAATAAATACGATGAAAAATAATTCTACATGGATTTTATTGTGCCTTGCATGTATGATGACGCTCTCTTGTTCCGACAAGAAGAATACTGCAGATGAATCGGAGAAAGGCGTCTCCACAGTCCTTCCGGATACGAAGAATGAAGTAGCTGTTCAGATATTGAAGAAGCGTGACTTTAATCACGAACTGGTGAGTAACGGCAAAATCAGTGCCCGTGGCAAAGCCGATCTGCGTTTTGAAACCGGTGAAGTCATCGCTCATATCTATGTGAAGAATGGCGACCGTGTACAGAAAGGGCAGAAACTGGCTGATCTGGATAAATTCCGCCTGGAACAGAAATTATCCCAGTCGGAAGATGCTTTGCTGAAAGCCGAACTGGAATTGAAAGACGTACTGATCGGGCAGGGATATTCTCCTGACGACTTTAGTAAAGTCCCTGCCGAAACAATGAAAATCGCCAAAGTAAAAAGCGGGTATGAACAGTCGAAATCCCAGTATGAACTGGCGAAAAGAGAGATGGAGCATGCTACGTTGATTGCTCCTTTTGACGGTGTGGTAGCCAATTTATTTTCGAAGCCTTATAATCCGGCAAATACTTCTGAAGCATTCTGTACTATTATCGATTCCAAAGGAATGGAAGCTGATTTCACGGTACTGGAAAATGAACTTGCTTTTATCAGGATGGGAGATAAAGTGGTAATTACTCCTTATGCCGGAGGAGATGCGTTTGAAGGCAGTGTATCAGAGATAAATCCATTGGTAGATGCCAACGGCATGGTGAAAGTGAAAGCATTGGTAAATGCGGGAGGAAAACTGTTCAGCGGAATGAATGTAAGGGTAAGTGTCCGCCGTTCGCTGGGAGAGCGGCTGGTTATTCCGAAGAGCGCCGTTGTATTGCGTTCCGGCAAACAAGTGGTATTTACCCTGAAAGACGGCAAGGCAATGTGGAATTATGTGAATACGGGACTGGAGAATGCGACAGAATGTGTCGTCTCCGACAAGTCGCAGAAAGGCATTGAGGATGGTCTGCTGGAAGGAGATACGGTGATTGTCACCGGAAATCTGAATCTGGCGCATGAGGCGGAAGTCTATGTTAAATGAAGAATTAAGAATTAAATAATGAATCTATGATAAAATTCTTAATTCAGCGCCCTATTGCCGTATTGATGGCCTTTACCGCCTGTTTCATCATCGGACTGGTGACGTACTCTACGCTACCTATATCGCTGCTTCCCAATATCGCTATTCCTGAGATTACGGTACAGGTGGCGTCTGCCAATACCTCTGCCCGGGAATTGGAAAACACGATTGTCAAACCTTTGCGGGGGCAGTTGATTCAGGTCTCTACCCTGAAGGATATCCATAGTGAATCGAGAGACGGGGCGGGCATTATCCGCTTGTCATTTGAATATGGAACGAATACGGACCTTGCCTTTATCGAGGTAAATGAGAAGATAGATGCCGCCATGAACTATCTTCCGAAAGAAGCGGAACGCCCGAAGGTAATCAAAGCGAGTGCAACGGATATTCCCGTATTCTATCTGAATCTGACACTGAAGAATGACAGTGCTTACGGAGCTACGGAACAACAATCCTTCCTTGAATTGTGTGAGTTTGCCGAGTCTGTCATCAAGCGCAGGATAGAGCAGCTTGAAGAAGTTGCCATGGTGGACGTGACCGGAATTTTGGAACGACAGGTACAAATTGTACCCGACAAGGACAAGCTCGCCATGATGGGACTCTCCATTGGAGATATCGAATCGGCTTTATCTTCTAATAATGTGGAACCGGGCAGCATGACAGTGCGCGACGGGTATTATGAATACAATATTAAATTCTCGACATTGCTGCGTACGGCGGAGGATGTGGAAAATATCTATCTGCGTAAGGGCGACCGCATCGTACAGTTAAAAGACTTCTGCAAAGTAAGCGTCGTACCTGTAAAGGAAAAAGGAGTATCCCTGTCCAATGGCAAACGGGCGGTGAGCCTTGCCGTCATCAAACAGGCGGATGAGAACATGGATAAGATGAAGCAGGCGCTGGTAGGCACGATGACCTATTTTCAGTTAGTATACCCGGAGATCGATTTCAGCATCAGCCGTAATCAGACGGAACTGCTGGACTACACCATCTCTAATCTGCAACAGAATCTCTCCCTGGGCTTTCTCTTTATTTGTCTGGTAGCGGTTCTGTTTCTGGGAGATGTAAAGTCTCCTTTGGTTATCGGACTCAGTATGGTGGTGTCCATCGTGATCAGCTTTGTCTTTTTCTACCTTTGCAATATGTCTCTCAATATCATTTCTCTTGCCGGATTGATCCTGGCATTGGGAATGATGATTGACAGTTCGATTATTGTGACTGAGAATATATCGCAATACCGTGAACGGGGATACTCCTTGCGCCGTGCCTGTGTGACGGGAACCAGTGAAGTGGTCACCCCCATGCTGAGCTCTTCTCTGACGACTATTGCTGTCTTTGCCCCGCTGATTTTTATGAGCGGTATTGCAGGCGCTATTTTCTTTGATCAGGCTTTTTCTGTCACTGTAGGACTGATGGTGTCTTATCTCACCGGTATCATGCTGCTTCCCGTACTTTATCTGCTGGTTTACCGGACAGGTGTCCGCACCCGGAAATGGAAGTGGCTTTCTTTCAAATTTAATAACCCGATCAAGGATCACACGCTGGACCGCTTCTATGATGCGGGTGTTGACTGGGTATTTCGCCATAAAACGTTCAGTGTACTGTTCTGTGTGATTTCCATTCCGCTTTGCGTATTCTTCTTTTTCTTTATAGACAAAGAACGGATGCCCGATATCGAGGAAAATGAACTGATCGCCCGGATAGAATGGAATGAGAATATCCATGTGGATGAAAACAAACGACGGGTGGATGAACTTTTCAAGGAACTGAAAGATGAAGTACTGGAGCAAACAGCCTCTATCGGCAGACAGGATTTCATTCTCAATCGGGAACGGGAACTGTCTTCTTCCGAAGCGGAACTTTATTTCCGTACGGAGACTTCCAATGCTATTGCCTCTTTGGAACAGGCGGTATACCGGAAACTGAAGGAACGTTATCCGCTCTCTGTCATTTCTTTCTCTCCGCCGGAAACGGTATTTGAGAAACTCTTTGTGACGGGTGAACCGGATGTGGTGGCGGAATTTTACACCCGTAATAAAGCGGAAGCCCCCAAAGCGGAAGCAATCCGTAGCGTTGAACAGGAACTGGGACGAAAAACCGGAATCAATCCGACAGGTATCGCCTTCGAAAACCAGTTGAATCTGAGTATCAGCAAAGAGAAACTCTTGCTCTACCGTGTTTCCTACAACGAACTGTATCGGGTACTGAAAACGGCTTTCCGGGAAAACAGTGTGACGATGCTGCACTCTTATCAGCAGTATTTGCCGATCAACATTGCCGGGGATGAAAAGACTGTGAACGAGGTGTTGCAGGAAACACTGGTGCAGACGCAACCGGACAACCGTGGGAATGTCGATTTTATCCCGCTTCGGGAATTGATCAACGTAGCTCCCGCCGAAGACTTGAAAAGTATTACTTCCGGACGTAACGGCGAGTATGTCCCGTTCGACTTTTACGGCGTGCAGGATGCGAACCGGCTGATGCGTGAAGTGAAACAGGTGGCGGAGGAAACAGGGGACTGGGATACGGGCTTCTCCGGCAGTATCTTCTCCAACAAGGAGATGCTGGATGAACTGGTCGTGATTCTGTTGATCTCACTGCTGCTGATGTATTTCATTCTTGCCGCACAGTTCGAGAGTTTTCTGCAGCCGTTGCTGGTACTGGCGGAAATCCCGATTGATGTGGCATTTGCCTTACTCTTGCTTTGGATATGCGGGCATACGCTGAATCTGATGTCTGCCATCGGTCTGATTGTGACCTGTGGTATTGTAATCAATGACTCTATTCTGAAACTGGATGCGATCAATGAACTGCGCAAGGCAGGCGTTCCTTTGCTGGAAGCTATTCACGAAGCAGGCCGCAGGCGTCTGCGTCCGATTATCATGACTTCGCTGACGACCATCTTTGCCATGGTGCCGTTGCTGTTCTCCTCGGATATGGGATCGGAACTGCAAAAGCCGTTGTCTATCGCCATGATAGGCACGATGTCCATCGGTACGGCGGTCAGCCTCTTTATCATACCGCTGCTTTACTGGTTTATCTATCGGGGAAAAAGCGGGAATCACAAACCAAATGAAAAACATGTTGAATTATGAAGAAATCATCCGTTCTTTTTGTATTGATGGCAGCATCGGGGATATGTTTCTCTTCAGTATATGCCCAGAAACGTCTGGTGCTGGACTTGAACCAGACTATCGCTTTAGCTAACGACAGTTCGCTGGAGTCATTCCGCACACAAAATATGTATCTGTCCGGTTATTGGGAATACCGGACGTACCGGGCAAACCGTTTGCCGAGTCTGACAATGGACCTTACCCCGGCACAATATAACCGGGATATCACGAAACGTTATGATTCGGGACAGGACCTGGATGTCTACCGTACGCAACAGTCATATTATGCCTATGGAGGATTAAGTGTCCGTCAAAATCTGGACCTGACCGGAGGTACGTTCTATCTGGAGTCGAACCTTGCCTATATGCGTAATTTCGGGGATAATAGTGCGACGCAGTTTACCAGCGTCCCGATACGGCTCGGTTATTCGCAGAGCCTGGTCGGGTATAATCCTTTCAAATGGGACCGGAAGATCGAACCGCTGAAATACGAGCGTGTGAAAAAGGAATTTCTTTATAATGTGGAAAAGGTTTCGGAAACGGCGACGAATTATTTCTTTTCGCTGGCGATGGCGCAGGCGGAATACAAACTGGCAAAGGAGAACCTCGCATCTACGGATACTTTGTACCGCATCGGACAGCAACGGCACCGGATCGCCGCTATTTCACAGGCGGACCTGTTGACTTTAAAGCTGGATAAAGTGAATGCACAGAATACATTGCAGAATAGGGCAAGCGCCTTGAAACGGGCAATGTTCTCACTGGCATCTTTTCTGAATCTGGATAAGAATACCCAGATCGAACTGGAGCTTCCTTCACGCCCAAGTATGATGGAGATTCCGGTGGATGAGGCTTTGAGATGGGGAAGGAGCAATAATCCGCAGTTGCTGGAACTGAAGCAGAATGTACTGGAAGCGGAGCGGAATGTGGACAGAACAAAGAAGGAATCCCGTTTCAATGCCAGCGTGAATGCCAGTATCGGTTTCAACCAGGTGGCAGAAAACTTCGGAGATGTGTATCATAAACCGATGCAGCAGGACTTGGTAGCGGTCAGCGTATCGATTCCGCTGCTGGACTGGGGCGTTCGTAAGGGCAAATACAACATGGCACGGAATAATCTGAATGTAGTGAAGATTTCGGCACGTCAGGATGAGATCAGTATTGAGGAGGAAGTCATCATGACGGTGAGTGATTTTAATATCCAGCAGCAGTTGATTGCCAGTGCGGAAGAAGCGCTGGACCTGGCGATACTGGCTTATAATGAGACAAGGCAACGTTTTATTATCGGTAAAGCGGATATTAATAGTCTGACGCTTTCGCTCAACAGGCAGCAGGAGGCGCAGCGCAACTACATTTCTGCCTTGCAGAACTACTGGCTGAATTATTATAAAATACGTCGTCTGACTTTATTCGATTTTGCTACGAAGCTTTCTCTTTCGGATCGTTTCGACTTTAATGGAGGGAGACTGATCAGATAGTAATTTCTTTTGGGATATAGACAAATGAATCATGCAAGATATAGGTTCTGAAATTAAAAAGTCATCAAAGGCTTCCGCTTTTACGCTCATTGTCGCTTTTATCAGTGTGGCGTTGGTCGGGCTGGCACTTGTTCCGTTGCTGCCGGTGAAGCTGAATCCGTCACGGACCTTACCCGGATTTTCTGTGTGGTTCGGCATGGGAGGGACTTCGGCGCGTGTCGTGGAGATGACGGCTACCAGCAAACTGGAGGCGATGCTTGCCCGTGTCAAGGGAATACAAAGCATATCTTCGACTTCCGGCAATGGCTGGGGAAGTATAAATGTGAGTCTGGACAAGCATGCAGATGCGGCTGTCGCACGTTTTGAGGCTTCGACCATCATTCGTCAGACTTGGCCGGAATTGCCGGCGGGAGTTAGTTACCCGTACATTCAGATGGCAAGTCCGGAGCAGAAAAGTCAGGGACCTTTTATCGCATTCACGATTAATGCGCCTGCCACTCCCAGTCTGATTCAGAAGTATGCGGAGGAACATATAAAGACACGCCTTGCGCAGCTTCCGGGAATCTATAAGATAAACGTCAGCGGAGCCACACCGATGGAATGGCGTCTGGAGTATGATTATGAGCAGTTGCGTGCGTTGGGGGTGAGTACGGATGAAATTAGTCAGGCAGTCGGTCTGCATTATCAGAAAGAGTTTCTGGGGACTTATGATGTGGAACAGGCGGCTTCGGGCAAGGAATGGATTCGGTTGGTGCTGATGCCCGAACATGATAACCGGGAGTTTGACGCCGGGCAGATACAGGTGAAAGTGAAGGATGGGAGAATCATCCGCTTGGACGAACTGGTGAAGGTCGTCCGTATGGAAGAGCAGCCTCAGAGTTATTACCGGATCAATGGGTTGAATTCGATTTATCTGTCTGTTGTCGCTGAAGAGGCAGCTAATCAGCTGGAACTGAGCAAAAAAGTACAGGCGTGTATGGATGACATCAGGCTGTCGCTTCCGGCGGGATATGAGATTCATACCAGTTATGATACTACAGAGTTTATACATGACGAGCTGAACAAGATTTATTTGCGTACGGGAGTGACGGTGGCTATCCTGCTCTTGTTTGTACTGCTGATTACTTTCAGCCCCAAATATCTGTTTTTGATTGTCACCAGTCTGACCGTGAATATGGCAATAGCCGTTATCTTTTATTATGTCTTCGGACTGGAAATGCAGTTATATTCTTTGGCGGGTATCACGGTTTCACTGAACCTGGTGATTGATAATACGATTGTGATGAGTGATCATTATCTTCGATGTAAAAACCGGAAGGCGTTCATGTCTGTATTGGCGGCTACACTGACAACAATGGGAGCGTTGGTCATCATCTTCTTTCTGGACGAGAGGATTCGTCTGAATCTGCAGGATTTTGCCGCAGTGGTGATGATTAATCTGGGAGTTTCATTATTGGTTGCTCTGTTCTTTGTACCTTCTTTGATTGACAAAATCGGGTTGAAACGACGCAGGAAGTCTTCTCTGACCGGAGTGAAGAGAAAATGGAAAATGGGGAATACCCGTTTCTTAGGATGGCTGCGTTCGAAGATGCGAAGGGGGCCGGTCTATTTCAGTCATTTCTACAGGTGGCTGATACAGAGGCTTTGCCGCTGGAGAGTAGCGGTTTGTCTGTTGCTGTTGCTGGCATTCGGATTACCGGTCTTTCTGTTGCCGGAAAAGATGGATGGGGATGGCAAATGGGCAGAGATTTATAATAAGACACTGGGGACTCCTACCTATAAGGAAAAGGTGAAACCGATAGTGGATAAAGCGTTGGGAGGAAGTCTGAGGCTGTTTGTGCAAAAGGTGTATGAAGGGAGCTACTTTACCCGGAATGAGGAGGTGGTGCTTTATGCCAACGCCAATTTACCGAACGGCAGTACGCTTGAACAGATGAATACACTGATCAAGCGAATGGAAACTTATCTGAGCGAGTTCAAGGAGATCAAGCAGTTTCAGACATCGGTAGAAAGCGCCCGCAGGGCATCTATCAGCATTCGTTTCACAAAGGAAAATCAGAAAAGCGGGTTCCCATATACGCTGAAAGCTAACATGATCAGTAAAGCTCTCCAGTTGGGGGGAGGAGATTGGAGTATTTATGGATTACAGGATCAGGGATTCAGTAATAGTGTACGCGAGAATGCGGGATCATTCCGGGTGAAAATGTACGGATATAATTATGATGAACTTTATAGCTGGGCTACAAAACTGAAAGAGGTCTTATTGTCTCATCGCCGTATCAGGGAAGTTACGGTCGGTTCCAATTTCTCGTGGTGGAAGGATGATTATCAGGAGTTTTATTTTGAGCTGGATAAACAACGGATGATCGGAGCGGGGATCGGAGCCGGAGAACTGTTTGCTGCTATTCGTCCCATATATGGGCGGAATCAGGAAATCGGTTCCGTTGTTACCGAGGATGGAACGGAAAAAATAAAACTCTCTTCCCGTCAGTCGGATCAGCGGGATATATGGGCCATGCAGTATTATCCTTTCCGTGTAGGCGATAAAGAGTATAAACTGGCGGAACTGGCTAAAGTAGAGAAGGGGCAGATGCCGCAGGAAGTGGCGAAGGAGAATCAACAATACCGCTTATGCCTGCAATATGAGTATATCGGTGCGTCGGAACAGGGAAATAAATTGCTGAAAAAAGACCTGGAAGAGTTTAATGAACTTCTCCCGATGGGATATAAGGCGGAAGCGGAAAGTAATAACTGGTCATGGGGTGGAGGTGCCAACAAACAGTACCGCTTGCTCCTGATTGTGATTGCTATCATTTTCTTTATTACAAGCATTCTGTTCAATTCGTTGAAGCAGCCGTTAGCGATTATCTTTGTCATTCCGATCTCTTATATCGGTGTGTTTCTGACGTTCTACTGGTTCAAGTTGAACTTTGACCAAGGTGGTTTCGCTTCGTTCATTCTGCTCTGCGGTATCACAGTGAATGCCAGTATTTATATTTTAAATGAGTACAATGCGATTCGAAAACGCTTTCCCTGCCTTTCTTCTCTTCGTGCTTACGTGAAGGCATGGAATACGAAAGTGATCCCCATTTTTCTGACGGTTGTTTCTACCATCCTTGGCTTTATCCCCTTTATGGTGGGAGCAGAGAAAGAAGGTTTCTGGTTTCCTTTGGCTGCAGGTACTATCGGTGGACTGGTAATGTCCGTGATCGGCGTGTTTATTTTCTTGCCGGTACTGACTTTGAATAAAAAGAAGATGATGGTGAAGAAGCCTTGAAGAAATAAATTAGCTATTAGCATATTTCGATTAGCTAATAGCTAATTTGTTTTTGCTAATAGCTAATCGAAATAAGGTATAGGAGATAATTCACCAGTTATTTCCTGCATTGCTGCTGCCGATCAGCATTTCTACCCGTTGCTTATACAAGTTGGCTCCCTCAGCGATGTTCTTTCCCGCATCTGCGGTTCCCATTCCGTAAACAACAACAGGCGTTTGCCACGACATCCCCGAATGAATGGCACTAACCTGATAAGGACGTAAAAGCTCATCCACTGTGAAGCGGTTTCTGCCTCCGCTACGGTATGCTTCATATTCGGAACCTGTGGTGGTTACTACTGTCAATGGTTTCCCGGCTACTGCCGGAGTCTTGGAAAGGAAGGTGAATACTTCGTCCTGCCATTTTTTGAGCAATGACGGCGCAGCCATCCAATGAAAGGGAAATTGATAAATGAGGGCGGAAGCATCGGAAATGATTTTGCTCCATTCGTCAACATCAAAAGAAGCGCCTTGCTGGTCGTAAAGATTGAATACTGCTACGCCTTCAATATCACTCACAGCATCAATCAGTGCTTTGTTTGCTTGTGATTCCTTCATATTGGGATGCGCCAGGAGAATCACCACTTTTCTTAAATCTTTATTCATAATCAATCGGGTATTTAGGATGAAACAACTACATCTATAATATAAAGGTCTAAAAATAAGAAAAAGTTTTCGAAACTCAATATCTTAATTAAAAATAAAAGAATCTCTCTTTGCTTTTGAATTTGTATTTTTGCAGGCACGTCCGTAAGGCGTTATTTTAGATAATAAATTTATATATGATAGATTTCACCCAATTTCCTTCTCCTTGCTATATTATGGAGGAAGAACTCTTGCGAAAGAACCTGTGTCTGATAAAAAGCGTAGCCGACAGGGCAGGAGTAGAGATTATTCTCGCCTTCAAGTCATTCGCCATGTGGCGTTCATTTCCGATATTCCGCGAATACGTGGAGCATTCCACAGCAAGTTCTGTGTATGAAGCGCGTCTGGCATTGGAAGAATTTGGAAGTAAAGCCCATACTTATTCTCCTGCGTATACGGAACAGGATTTTCCGGAAATCATGCGTTGCAGCAGCCACATCACTTTTAATTCAATGGCACAGTTCCGTCGTTTCTATCCGATGACAGTGGCCGAAGGAAGCGGAATCTCCTGTGGTATCCGTGTGAATCCCGAATATTCGGAAGTAGAAACAGAACTTTATAATCCGTGCGCACCTGGTACCCGTTTCGGAATGACCGCCGACTTATTACCGGATACCTTGCCCAAAGGAATCGAAGGTTTCCATTGTCATTGTCACTGCGAATCTTCTTCTTTTGAGCTGGAACGTACTTTGCAGCATCTGGAAGAGAAATTCTCCCGCTGGTTCCCGCAAATTAAATGGCTGAATCTGGGAGGCGGGCATCTGATGACCCGAAAAGATTATGATACAGAACATCTGATTAAATTATTGCAAGACCTGAAAGCACGATATCCTCATTTGCAGATCATCCTTGAACCCGGTTCTGCTTTTACATGGCAGACAGGAGTCCTGACTTCGGAAGTGGTAGATATCGTTGAGAGTCGCGGTATCAAGACGGCTATTCTGAATGTGAGTTTCACCTGCCACATGCCCGATTGTCTGGAAATGCCTTATCAGCCTGCCGTTCGTGGTGCGGAGATGGGGAATGAAGGAGAATTTATTTATCGTTTGGGAGGTAATTCTTGTTTGAGTGGTGATTATATGGGAGTATGGAGTTTCGATCATGAGTTGCAGATCGGAGAACGGATTGTGTTCGAAGATATGATTCACTATACTATGGTCAAGACAAATATGTTTAACGGAATCCATCATCCCGCCATCGCTTTGTGGACAAAAGAAGGGAAAGCGGAAATATACAAGCAATTTTCTTATGAAGACTATCGGGACCGAATGAGTTGATAATCAAAACAATTGTTTGTTTGCGGAAACAAAGTGTGCAGATTCTTGCGAAAAAAAGATGCAGAATGTTTGCAGAATTACGGAAAATCCCTACCTTTGCAACCGCAAACGAAAAAATGCGGAAATAGCTCAGTTGGTAGAGCATAACCTTGCCAAGGTTAGGGT
>ERZ837910.2259-NODE-2259-length-24169-cov-20.020818_pt1 | contig 24169 bp, 17 predicted proteins | sample MGYA00519940_ERZ837910 | MGnify/ENA primary metagenome ERZ837910 (study PRJEB31850, sample SAMEA3708825) | human gut metagenome | biome: human gut; feature: human-associated habitat; material: faeces | place: China | collected 2014 ... | reverse complement strand
GTCATTGAAATCGTTCAAAGTCCGTCGTTTATAGACAAACTTACTGCTAATTTTCATAGATTATATATAATCCAGTATCGTCCGTTTGAATCAAATCTGAGTGCGGCAACCCCAAACTTGTTGTCAATAGGAAAGGGATGTGCTAGAATAGCGTCAAAGCATAACAATCTAATACATATTTATCATATTCTGTGGTGAACTGACACAGAAAGCAAGTTAATTCAAATGTCATAGAATCATGCTTTTAAAATCACAAAACAAATGAATATTTAAGAATGCTAGGACAATGGGGAAGTCTGTTTGTATTCGGAAATGGAGGAAGTGTATTGGGAGAAACACCAGAAAAGATTCAGTGGCACCCTGCATTCTATGCAGCAACTGAATTGGAACTACAGGAAGATATTGAACATTTGGAGTTCACGAGGGAATATAATCTCAGCAAAGAACCGATCCGGATTGATCTTCTGATTATTAAAGAACCGAATAGAGGAATGAAAATTAAAAACGAGATTGGTCATATTATGCGACAATATAATGTAATCGAGTATAAGAGTCCGGAGGATAATCTGACGATTGACGATTTTTACAAGACGATTGGATATGCTTGTCTTTACAAGGGGTATGGAAAACATGTTGATCAGATACCGATTGAGGAACTTACAGTTTCAATATTCAGGGAGTCCTATCCGAAAAAATTGTTTTTGACATTGGCGCAGCAAGGGCATAAAATAGAAGAAAAATACGCAGGAATCTATTATATTTGTAATCTTCCGTTCCCTGTTCAGATAGTTGTAATGAAGCAATTGAGGCGGGAAGGACATAAAAGTCTTAAAGTATTGTCTGCGAAAGCTAAAAAAGAAGATGTTAAGGGATTTTTAAAGGAGACGGAAGAACTATGCAGTCCAAGAGAAAAGCAAAATGTTGATGCAGTGTTACAGGCAAGTGTACGTGCTAATTATGAACTGTATGAAGAGATCAGGAGGGAGTCAACGATGTGCGAAGCATTAAGAGAATTGATGAAAGATGAAATCGAGAAAGATGTAAATGCAGCCAAGAAGATTGCAATAAAGGAAGGCAGAGAACAAGGTATAGCGGAAGGAAGAGCAGAAGGAAGAGCAGAAGGAAGAGCAGAAGGTGAGGCTAATATTATTCGAATTATGAACAAGAATGGACTTTCACCAGAATTGATCGCTACTTCGACGGGAAAAAGCATTGAGGACGTGAACTTGATCCTCGAAGGAAGAGAATTGGAGTTAGTATAATACAATATGAGACAAGCCGTGGAAACACGGCTTGTTTTATGAATGAAAACGAAACGTCATAAGCGCAAAGACGTGAGAAAAAAGAGAACAGGGAGAGAATCATGGCTTTAATTTTTTTTGATATAGATGGAACTTTATGGGATGAAAACATGCAGATCCCGGATGGAACAATTGAGACCTTAAAGCAGGTACAGCAGAATGGTCACAAGATTTTCCTGTGCAGCGGGCGGGCACGCGGCAACATCCGTGATAAGAAGCTTCTGGATGTGGGATTTGATGGAATCCTTGCGGCTTGCGGCAATCATGTCGAGCTGGATGGGAAAATTGTGTATGAGAATATTTTGTCACCGGAGCTGACGGAGAAGGTGATCCGAATACTGAAGGAATGCCATATGCCGGTGGTGCTGGAGGGACCAGACTACCATTGGATCGATGAGCATGGGTTCGAGGAGGATCCGTATGTGATCTATCTGTTTGAGGAGATGGGAAAAAGTGCTAAGCTTTTGAAAACATATACACCGGACATCCGTATCAACAAGTTTTCTGCGGATGTGCTTCCGGATACCGATTATGACCGGATTAAGGTAGAACTTGGGAATGACTTTGATTTCCTTGAACATGAAGGGAATGTTGTGGAGTGTGTGCCGAAGGGAACGTCCAAGGCGACCGGAATCGAGTGGCTTTGTAAGTATCTTGGAGTGTCGCGTGAGGAGACTTATGCAATCGGTGACAGTGTGAATGATCTGGACATGCTTGCATATGTCGGCCATGGTATTGCGATGGGAAATGCGACGCAGCCGCCGAAGGAGGCAGCAGAGTTTGTTACCACTGATATCCACGAGGATGGAATCCGCAACGCGATGCTGCATTACCATTTGATATAGTTTTACACCCACAGCCGGGAACTGTCTGCCTGTGAGCGGAGCGAAACTTATCAAAGGAGACAAAGGAAGAATTTACAAAATGAAGGGGAAATACAACGAGAGGAAGTTGGAAAAGTGAAAAGAACAAAGATCTTATGTTCAGTACTTGCTGCAACCATGTTGTTGCAAGTGCAGCCGGTTTATGCAGCACAGAAACCGCTGCAGGAAGAAATTCATTTGCAGAAAGAAAATCTGCAGGAAGCTGTGGATCAAAATGGCACAAATCAAAATGGCACAAATCAAAATGGCGCGGATCAAAATAGCGCAAATCAGAATAGCACGGATCAGAATGGCACAAATCAAAATGGAGCAAATCAAAATAGCGCAAATCAGGATAGCACGGATCAGAATAGCGCGAATCAGGATGGCATGAATCAGGATGGTGCGGATCAGCCCGTCCCGATTCCGTCAAAGATTACCGGACTTCGTACAACGTCACAGACTCAGACAAAAGTTAAAATCGAGTGGAATGCATGTGAGAACGCCGCAACCTATACAATTTACCGTAAGCAGGGGAGCGGAGCATACCATGAGCTTGCGACGGCAGAGAAGCCTTCCTATACCGATAAGAAAATCAAGGAAGGAAAGAACTATCATTACAAAATCGTTGCATACAATACCCTCAATCAGGAGGGAGAGGCAGCAACGATCGCCTTTTCCAATGCGGCAATCGTAAAGATCGCATCGCAAAAGTATACCTATGCGCAGATGAAGCAGCAGATGAAAATGTTGAAAAACAAATACAGCGATTATTGTGAAATGACGGAGATCGGTTCATCGGTGAAGGGGCACAGCCTCTACGATTTTACCATCGGCAGCCCGGATGCGGATTCTTCGGTTCTGGTTGTGGGAACGATGCATGCCCGCGAGTATATCTGTGCGACAGTGCTGATGCAGGAAATTGAGTATTACCTGAGTAATTACAATTGTATGATCGGCGGCATGAAGCCGGCGGATGTCTTGGAAAACACACAGATTCACTATGTAGTGATGGCCAATCCGGATGGTGTCGAAATCTCGCAGAAATCTTATGCAAGATGGAAATCCAATGCGCGGGGCGTCGATCTGAACCGCAACTTCCCGACTAAGAAATTTGTGTCCGGCGGCACAAAGGGGGCAGAAGGCTATTCGGGGAAAAAGGCGTTGAGCGAGCCGGAATCGCGGGCTATCGCTGCGCTCACGGTGAAGTTAAAAACGAAACAGAAGCTGCAGGGCGTGATCAATTATCATGCGATGGGGCGGATTATATACGGAAGCTGTTCATCAAAGAAAATCGCGAAAGATACAAAAACCATGTATCAGATCGCAAAAAGGGAAACGAATTATATAGCGGCGCTGGAGTCCTCAAAGACGAAATCTCCGGGAGGACAGTACCGGGAATATGTGATGTATCTGCTTGGGATCCCGTCGATTACGATCGAAGTCGGAAAGACCTGGGCGCCTTGTTTTTACTATGAATATAAGACAGAATTTTTAAAAAACAAGAATGTTGTTTTAAAGATCACGAAAGCGATTTCTTAAATTGATTAAAAAACGCTCCGCGGGGATGCACAGCTTACGGAAATGAAGTTTATGCCTGAGCGTACCGCTCGCGCGCGAAAGCGTGCGGCAAGCGCACACTTTATTTGAGACAAGTTGAAATAAATTGCACAAAAAAATACAAATTAGGGTTTACACTATTGCATTATGTTGTTGAAAAAATTATAATAGTTGTTATGCAATAGAGAAACCTGCGTGTGTATAGGCAGGTCATCAGGTCTTGTATGGTGACCTGATATACATGTTAGGGGGAAACATGGATAACTTAGTGGGGGGAAGCCGAAAGAAGCGATTGGGCGATCTGCTTGTGGATGCCGGGGTCATTACACAGGATCAACTGATGCAGGCTTTACAGATACAGAAAACCGAAAAAAAAGGATATCGTCTCGGTGTCGTGTTGATTGATCTGGGCATGACCGATGAGAAACAGATCATGGATGCACTGAAAATGCAGCTGAAGATCGAGAGCATTGATTTATCGACGATCCGAATCCCGGAAGAGATCATCAGACTGGTCGAAGAGTCCGTTCTTCGAAAGTATATGCTGATCCCTTTTCAGTTTAATGAGAAGAATCCGAATCTCCTTAAAGTAGCGATGAGCGATCCGCTGGATATCCGTGCGATGGACGATATTTCGATCATCACGGGCTGCCAGGTGGAACGGTATGTGGCCGCGACAAGTGATATTGCTGCGGCGATCGACCGGTATTACGGCAACGCGGAAGCGCTCCGAGTGGCGGAACAGTACACAAGAGAGCGTGAGGAGCAGGCCAAGGCAAAGGCGGCAGTCGAACCGGGGAGCGGCGAAGAAAGCAGCGTGCAGCAGGCACCGATCGTTAAGCTTCTCGCGCAGATCATCGAACAGGCAGTCCATAAACGAGCCAGCGATATCCATATTGAACCGATGGAAAATCAGGTACGCATCCGGTTCCGTGTCGATGGAGTGCTGCATGAAGCGATGCGGCACGATATCGGTCTGCATGCGGCTTTGATCGCACGAATCAAGATCGTCAGCGGACTTGATATATCCGAGAAGCGCCGTCCGCAGGACGGACGAGCGACAAGTATTGTCGACAGACAGGAGTACGATATCCGAGTATCCATTCTCCCGACGGTTTACGGTGAGAAAGTCGTTATGCGACTTGCGCAGAAGAAGGCGCTTACCATGGATAAAAGGGATTTAGGCTTCCCGGATGACGAATTGGAAAAATTCAATCGTATCCTAAGCCATCCGAACGGTCTGATTCTGGTAACGGGACCGACCGGAAGCGGTAAGTCCACCACGCTTTATACAGCACTCAGTGAGCTGAACGTGGAAGGTGTCAATATTATCACGGTTGAGGATCCGGTTGAGGCCAATCTAAACGGTGTCAATCAGGTGCAGGTAAACGAGAAGGCGGGGCTGACCTTCGGCAGCGCGCTTCGTTCGATTCTGCGTCAGGATCCGGATATCATTATGATCGGAGAGATCCGAGATCAGGAGACGGCGGAGATCGCGGTCAAGGCATCGATCACCGGCCATCTGGTTGTCAGTACCTTACATACCAACAGTTCTGCCAACACAATCACGCGTCTGGCGGATATGGGAGTGGAAAATTATCTGATCGCAGACTCTGTGGTCGGTGTAATCGCGCAGCGTCTGGTACGGCGCGTCTGTCCGGCGTGCGGCGTGGTAAGGGACGCAACAGAAGAAGAGAAAAAAACGCTTGGCTTTGCAGGCAGCCCGAAACGCATTCAGGTGCGCACCCCGGGGCACAAAGAGTGCGTCCGCTGCGGCGGAACCGGCTATTTCGGACGAATCGGTGTCTATGAGATCATGCCGATTACCTCCGATTTAAGACAGGCGATCAACAGGGGTGAGAATGCGGACGTGTTGGAGGAGATTGCACGAAAGCATGGAATGAAAACGCTTCGTATGAGTGCAGTGGAGTATGCACTCAGGGGAATTACCACAGTCGAGGAAGTGCGGCGGGTAGCTTACGAAGAGGATGATGAATAAAGGGGTTTTTAAAAATGGAATTATCAATGCACACACTTCTTTCTATCGCAAAAGAGAATCATGCATCCGATGTACATATCACAGTAGGAGTCAGACCCAAATGCCGAATCAGCGGCACGCTCTATGAGATGGATGGTTTCGAGCGGCTGACACCGGCGATGACGCAGCAACTGGTGGAGTCGATGTTTGGCCCAAAGCAGAAACAGACCATGGAAGAGGTCGGCGAAGTCGATTTCGCATATTCCGATCCGAGTATCGGCCGTTTCCGTGTGAATGCCTTTCATCAGAGAGGTTCCTATGCGGCAGTACTGCGTATTGTTGCAAGCGACATCCCGGCGCCGGATCAGCTTGGGGTACCGGAGTCTGTCTTAGGGCTTACCAAGAAAAAGAGGGGACTGGTTCTGGTAACGGGGCCGACCGGAAGCGGTAAGTCAACGACACTGGCATCCCTCATCGATGTCATCAACAAGGAACGAAACGAACATATCATTACATTGGAAGACCCAATCGAGTATTTACATAAACATATTCGGTCGATTGTAAACCAGAGGGAAATCGGACTGGATACGGATTCGTACGGCAACGCGCTTCGTGCGGCTCTCCGTGAGGATCCGGATATCATTCTGGTGGGCGAGATGCGAGACTTTGACACGATCTCCACGGCGATTACTGCGGCAGAGACCGGCCATCTGGTATTTTCGACCCTGCATACGATCGGTGCGGCACCGACGATCGAGCGTATCGTCGATGTGTTTCCACCGCATCAGCAGAACCAGATCCGTTCGCAGCTTGCATCGGTTCTGGAGGCGGTCATCTCGCAGCAGCTGCTGCCGACCATCGATGGCAAAGGCAGAGTGGCGGCGTTTGAGGTCATGCTCGGGACACCGGCGATCAAGAATCTGATCCGCGAGGACAAAGCGCACCAGATCCCATCGATCATGCAGACAAGCAAAAAGCTTGGCATGCAGACGATGGACGAGTCACTTTTCAATCTGTACTTAAAGCACAGGATCGATGGCGCCAATGCTGTCGAGTATGCACAGGATACCGCTGCAATGCAGCAGAAACTGTATTAGGAGGCGGGATATGGCAAGTTACAAGTATGAGATCGTAGGACCGGACGGTAAACCAAAATCAGGCACGATCGAAGCGCAGAATATCGAGATGGCGACCGCGGAACTGAAGGCGGGTGGCAGTACGATCGTATCCATCGCGCGGGCGAATGCGTTCAACAAAGATCTGGAAATCCATATCGGAAAAGCGGTCAGCGTCCGCGAACTTTCCGTCTTCTGCCGGCAGTTTGAGAGTGTGTTAAACGCCGGCGTAACCGTGATCGAAGCATTAAACATGCTTTCGGAGCAGACGGAAAACAAGCGGTTTGCCGCAGCGATCGCGGATGTGCGCGACTCTGTGCAGAAAGGTGATTCGCTTGCGGTGGCGATGTCCCAGCATCCGAAGATCTTTCCGGAGCTGATGATACATATGGTTGCAGCGGGAGAGGCATCCGGAAGCATCGATAAAGCCTTCGACCGGATCGGTGGACAGTTTGAAAAGGAAGCCCATCTGAAGGGACTGATCGTGAAATCGGCGATCTATCCGGTCATCCTGATTGTTGTCATCATTGCGATCGTTGCCATCATGATGATCAAGATCGTGCCGACCTTTACGGCGCAGTTTGACGAAGTCGGCGGAACGCTTCCGGGCATCACGCGTGCGGTCATGAGTATCAGTGATTTCTTTGTACATAAATGGTTTATGATGGTTGTCATCGTAGTGGGCATCGTGCTCTTTGTTAAGTCGTTTAAGAAGACGGAGCACGGAGCGATCCTCTGGGGCAGGCTGATGCTAAAGCTTCCGATGATCGGAAGCCTCAATATCAAGACGGCAAGCGCCAGCATGACGCGTACCTTATCCACGCTGATGGGCTCCGGTATCCAGCTGGTCGATGCGATGGGGCTTGTCACCGGCATGATGAAAAATCAGGTGGTCAAGGCGGCGCTCAAGGAAGCACAGGAAGAGGTCAGCCGGGGTATTCCGCTTTCCAAGCCGCTGGAACAATCCGGCGTCTTTCCTCCGATGGTCTATCACATGATCGAGATCGGTGAGGAAACCGGTAATATGGAGGATATGCTCGACAAGATTGCGGCGTATTACGACGAGGAGGTCGAGATGGCGACGCAGTCGCTGCTTGCAGCGATGGAACCGCTTATCATTATCGTGATGGCGGTCATTGTTGTTCCGATCGTGCTGGCGATCATGATGCCGATGTATAGTTTGTATGACAGCATCGGAGTGTAGAGGAGGATGGAGAAGGTGTTCGTATGATATGATATGATATGATATGATATGATATGATACACGAATTGCTCCGTTGTTGCACAACTTCCGCAATTCTACGCATATTCGGAATCCGTTGATTTTTCAAGAAAATCACTACTTCCTCATATGCGTTGCGAGGCAATAAAGCATAAATCTTTACCTGCAAGCAGGATCGATTTATGACTTTTTGCCTCTTGTATCGTTAGGTTATGACATGCTGCCATGGGCATGTGGTAATAAATAAAAGGTATTTATAAGTAAAGGAGATCTAAGGTATGAAGAAGATTATGGAAATGCTTCAGAACATGAAGGCAAAGAATGAAAAGAAGGATAACAAAGGTTTCTCTCTCGTAGAGTTGATCATTGTTATCGCAATTATGGCAATTCTGGTAGGTATTGTTGGTACACAGGTTATTCCTTATATCAATAAATCTAAAGTAGCTAAGGATCAGCAGGTTTTAAATAGCTTTTCTTCAGCAGCAGTAACTGCATATGCGGAAAATGCAGAAACTATGCCAACTACAGGAAAGATAATAGTTAATGTATATGGAACAAATACAGAAAAGAGTGCTGCAGCAACATTGGCAGCTGCAATTCAGAAAAATACGGGATATGATGGAACTGATGGATTAGCCAATGTAAAAAAACAATTTGCATCAGATGCAAAGACTATGACAGAAGATATTGTTGTTACATTTGATATTGATGGTCATGATGTGACTACCTCAATTAAGTATTCAGGTACACCAAAAGAAAAAGTTGCTGACGTAAAGGCAACATTATAATTTGAAATAATTTTTAGGAGCGAACATTTACCATGCTAACCCAACTTACCATTTTCATCTACACAATTGTATTTCTCTACGGAATCGTGATCGGCAGCTTTTTAAATGTCTGCATTTTCCGCATTCCGAAGAAGGAGAATATCGTGCAGTCCTCGCACTGCATGAGCTGTGGACGTAAGCTGGGCTGGCGTGATATGGTTCCTGTATTTTCGTACATAATGCTTCGGGGCAGATGCCGGCAATGTGGTGCTAAGATTTCCATACAGTACCCATTAATCGAGGCTCTGAATGGTGTGCTGTATGTGATCGTTTTCATGGCGAACGGCTTCACGTTCAGCAGTGTGCTGTATTGTCTCATGACATCTGCTCTGATCGTTATTACGGTCATTGATGAAAGAACGTTTCGGATACCGGTGACGTTTAATCTGTTGATCGGACTTCTCGGGATCATTATGACGGTTTATGATTACCGGCACATCGTATCGCACCTGATCGGTGCTTTCTGCGTCAGTTTGTTTTTGTATGGATTGTATTATTTCTCCTCCGGCAAGGCAATCGGCGGCGGGGATATTAAGCTTATGGCGTATGCGGGACTTCTGCTCGGCGCCAGAAACATACTGCTTGCATTTGTACTTGCGTGCATACTCGGTTCGGTTCTTCATACGATCCGCATGAAAGTAAGCAAACGCAATAACTTACTTGCGATGGGACCGTATCTTTCTGCCGGAATCTATATTGCCGCACTCTGGGGCGACCGGTTCTGGACATGGTATCTTGGCATGATGGGAATTTACTAAAAGAAGTGAAACGTGCACTTCTTTCGTCTGGGCATAGAACGAAAAATATATATAAGACAATTGCGTTTGGAAAAGAAAGTGTGAGAGCTGGTGATTGTTTTATATATGTTTTTCCATGTATATTTGGAACGAAAATGAGGGGGAAGAAAAAGTGGCAAAAAAAGTGATCAGTATTGAGACCGGAATCCAATGGACCAAGGTCGCTTTGGTCGATTACCGCAAGAAAAATCCACCGGTACATGAGGCATTTGCCTTCCGTACGCCGGAGCATGCGGTGGAAGACGGATACATAAGAGATAAAGACAGTCTGGCGCGAGCGTTAAAAGAAGAACTTGTGCGCCGGCAGATTGTGGAAAAAGACGTTGTATTTACGTTGTCCTCTTCGAAGGTCGTTACCCGCGAAGTGATGATTCCGTATGTCAAAGATAACAAGATCAAGGGGATCATCGATGCGCAGAGCCGCGATTATTTCCCGATGGACATCAGTGGCTACACGATCAGTTACAGCAAGATGGATGTCGTTGAGGATGACGGGAAAAAACAATTAAAACTTCTTCTGGTCGCAATCCCGGATAATCTGCTGGGCAACTATGTGTCCTTTGCCCAACTGGCAGGGCTGAAGGTGGAAACCTTTGATTACATCGGCAACGGCTGCATTCAGCTGATGTGTGACAGCTTCGTAGATAACGCGATGATCATCCAGCTGGAGGAGCAGGCGACCGTTATCAGCATTTTAGAGAACAAGAAACTTGCGTTCCAGCGTGTGACACCATACGGATACGGTGCAACCATTTCCACAGTGGTGGATCATCCAATCCTTGGAATCGATGATGAGGAGAGGGCATTTGATTTCCTGTTGGAACACAATGTCATCTTTAATAAGCCGTCGATGCCGGACAACGGAGATCCTGCGCAGCAGGCAATCGATCAGGCACAGGCGGACGAGGCGTATGAGGATCTGGCGGAGTCGCTCCGGTATCATCTGCGCATAGCCAATACGGCATTGGACTATTATCAGAACCAGGTAAAACAAGAGTTCGTCGGAAACGTCTATCTGGTCGGCGACGGATCGCGTTTTGCGGGAATCCATAAGCTTTTTGCGCAGGAGTTACCGCTTCCGCTGCAGAAGATTGATTTTGCAAAGATCATCGATCTGAGAAATCAGAATGGAGTAAATGACAAAAAGAAAGCCGGAAAGAAAGAGCATCAGGATTATACCGACCCGGTATTGGAGGAGAGCAGCAACACCAGACAGCCGCGTGCAGCCACGCCGGTCGGATTCCTTTCTGTCATCGGTGCCGCCGTGCATCCGCTTGATGCGAAACCGAAGGAGATGCAGGCGGCAGATTCCAAGAAAAATGATCTGCACACGGCATATGTACTGCTGGCGGGATCATTACTGCTTAGTCTGCTTTTGATCCTTGGATCGAGCGTGCGTCAGCTGATTGCCCATTCCGAGCATCGTCATCTGACGGATCAGTTGGAGTCGCTTGCCTATGTGCAGCAGACCTATGACGAGAGCAGCCGCGTGCAGCAGGAGGAGCAGGTTTATGTCACAATTGATGACGCAACCAGGACAAAGAATGAATATCTTCTTCCTTTGATCGAGCAGCTGGAAGCAGAACTTCCGAGTGCAATAAAAGTAACCAGTATGCAGACGGATGACAATCTGATCACGCTGAATATGACGGCGGATCGAAAGATTACGGTTGGTCAGATGCTGCTCAATTTCCAAAATGTGACATTACTTACGGATCCTTCGATCCCGTCCATGTCGGAACAGACGGATGAGGAGAGTGGAAGCAACGAGTGGACTTATACAGTGAATGCATATTATGCAGATGTGCAGGAATCGGAGGAGCAGGCAGATGAATAAGATAAAAATTTCAGATTCGGATAAGCGGCTTTTGATCATATTCTTTGCAATCGTGATTCTGGCGTGCTCTTACTTTTTCATCTTCAATAAAGGAATGACGAAGGCGAGCGAACTTGAGGCACAGAACGAGCAGGACAGTGCCAAGGTGCAGCAGATGCAGCAGATGGAGGCTTCCCTGCCGCAGGTAAAGGAAAATATTGAGAATATGAAGCAGACGCAGGCGGACATTATTGCGAAGTATCCGTCCGATATGACGACGGAGAAGACCATCGAATCGCTGCAGGATTATGAAGACCACAGCAGTGATTTCCATATCACGGATATTACATTTGCGATGAATATGCCGCTTGTGGGAGCAGTCGATACGACAGCCGCAGACAGCAGCACCGATGAGACGGACAGCAGTGCTGACACTGCGGACGGAGCAGCCGACAGTGCGGCCGGTGATACGTCTGCGGCAGCGGATACCCAGAGTGCCGGGGACGGAACAGACGATGCAGCAGCGGACGCGTCCACAGATACCGCGGGAAATGTCGCCGGATATTATGCATCGATCGGAATCCGCTATGAAGCAAGCTACAACGGATTAAAAGAAATGATCGCATATGTCAATGCGTTTCAGGACCGCACAACGATTACGCAGTTTACGGCTGCGTTTGACGATGCTACCGGAAAACTGACCGGTGAGATGACACTGAACATGTACTATATTACGAATACCGGTAAAGAGTATGTTCCTCCGGTATTTGACTTCATGCCAAAGGGTGTATCGAATATCTTCGGTAAAACGATAGAACGTTCACAGGAAGCTTTGGGGGATCCGTACTAGACGGAGCATAAAAAGACCGGAAAGGAGGCTTTCGGATGAAAAAACAACAAAATCAAAGGGCTTTATCCAATGCCGGTTTTTCATTGCTGGAAGTCATTCTTTCGATGGCAATTCTTGCAATCCTCTCGATCCCGCTTCTGTCGTATTTTACGCAGTCCATGAAATATAATGCGAAGATGGCGGATAAGCAGCACGCATCGAATCTGGCGCAGGAAGTGATGGAAAATCTGAAAAACCAGCCGCATCTGGTGCAGAATGCGGATGCGTCCGGATTTGATGTGCCTTATCTGGAAGCTGAGAATTATGTGAAGGCTTCCTATACGCCGGCTGCGCCGGGAACCACTGAGACCGGTGGCAGCGTGGATTACTACGGACAGGCGGATGCAATCGGCGAGAAATACGATGTCCGGGTAAGCGTCAGCACGAACAATGCAGAAAATGTAAGCAAAGTGCCGCAGGTGGATGGCATTGACGGAACGGTTGATGTGATCGCATTGGAAAATGGGCAGCTGCAGGACGCATTAACTTATTTCTCCGCAAAAAACATGGGGTATGCGGACGAACACAAGATTTCGGCTATGAGTACGGATGCAATCCGTGCGAATCTGCACCGGACGATTTCGATTACGGTGAAAGCGGATTATGTGGCAGTGGAATGCTTTTACCGTTGTGAGGGCGTGGACGGAGTGGATGCGGCTGATCAGTACCAATGCAGTAATTATGCGGAAGAAGACATTGAAAATGTCGAGCATATTTATCTGATGTATCAGGTTTTCCAGAATACCGATGAAATAGAACTCAGGTGCGATGTCGGCGTGGGAGCCCCGAAACTTGTGATCGTCTGTCAGAATATTGATAAGGTCAATACAGATTTTCCTTTGTACCGGTTGACGATTTCGCCGAAAAATGGTTGTTCGATGCCGGAGATCGCCTCGAATCTGGGACAGAAATCCTATGAAAATCCGGCAGTGACAAATAAGGGAGAAATCTGGCAGGATTCCTATCTGTTGAGTAATGTGAAGGCTTTGGTGGAAAAGGAACAGGGGATCCGAAAAGTAAATATTGAAGTCAGTGTATACAAAAAAGACAAGGGCGATGGAACGGATAAGGACGATTACCGCTACATTACCGTTGATTCAGCGAAAGGGGAGTAGCGATGAAAAAGAATTCTTTTCATAAAGATGATCGCGGGGCTTCCCTGCTTGCCGTTTTAATACTCATGGTGGTTGTCAGCGCGATCGCAGTGGTGATCACAAAGATCACGATTGTGAATATCCAGATGAAGGAAGTCGAGCGCGGTACGAAGAAGAATTTCTACAGTGCCGATGCAATCATGGATGATCTGCGCACCGGTGCAAGGGAGCAGGCAGAGACGGCACTGGAAAATGCGTATGCGGATGTGCTGCAGCATTATGTGGACTATACGAGCGGCGGTAAGAATGCGCAGGATGTATTTAAACAGAAATATATGAACGGCCTGGAAAATTATTTTGCCGATCCGATGAAGACACCGACCGACACAACCAATCATGAGGGAAACGTGGTGTACCGTGTTGCAGGATACGATACCGGAAAGGTAAAGGGGTGTATTCTGGATGGAACGCAGCAGGATTGCTTTGTTGCACCTGCAGATCCGAAATATGAAATTGATTATGGAGCCGGCACTTTTACCTTAAAAGGTGTCCGGGTGGTTTATAAGGATGCACAGGATTACGAGACTACGATCACGACTGATCTGGTATTTTCCACACCGGATATGAATTTTTCCGGTCAGAGTCAGGTAAAGGAATTTATGAAATACGCTTTGATCGCGGATGATCAGATCAACGTAAATGCACCAACGGTCGTAGTGGACGGAAGCGTGTATGCGGGGGCAGGCGGCATTGTGGCTTCAAGTAACGGAACCGGCGAGCTGAATGGCAGGATGATCCTTACCCGTGGCGATATTGTGGCGGATATGGGATCGACGATTACGGTCGGAAACGGAAATTCCTCCATCTGGGCGGAGAACATTATGACAACCGGAAAAAGCACTGCAACACTGAACGTGAACGGAAACATTTATGTGGCGGATGATCTCGCGCTAAATGCAAAGGAGAGCAAGGTAACGCTTCGGGGAAATTATTACGGTTACAATTTCCAGAAGAATTACGGAGCGGGCGATACGGTTGCAACGGATGCCGACTTTAGCAGTGCAATCATGATCAATGGAAAAAACAGCTCATTAAATATACAAAATCTTAACTATCTGCTGCTTGCGGGAAGAACCTTTATCTCACGCGGGAACAATTCCAGTAACACGGATATTCAGATGGGTGAGTCGATCGCGGCGAGAACGAACCAGCTGGCTTACTATGTTCCGGATAAGTATGTGAAGGTGGAGAGCACCGAGGGCGTTGTGTTAAAGTGGAACGATGCGCAGAAGGTCAGGATCGGTGAAACGGAGTATCCGATCGGTGAAAGAGACTACGCCGCGTCCATCCAGGTGGATCCGGTGAAGCTTGACGGCTGGCTGAACCATGCGAATCCGATCGTACCTTACTATTACACCAATGGTGTCAATTATTATCTGAATTTTAAGTCGCAGCAGGATGCGAATGAATTCTATGCTGCGTATTATGCCGGAAATACTGCTAAAGCAGGCGGGCTTGCCGGAACCTATCTGGATAAGGATGCCTTAATTATCGATGAGCATAATCATATGATCATGACGCTGAGCGGAGATATTATGTACCGGACCAGGTCGGAAGAAATGTTTCGGGAGAAGGCGGTAACGATTGAACCGGACAATTGGAAGGACTCTGCGGGGCGTATGTGGGATTATTGTTCGAAGCTGGCGGTAAGTTATAAGTCTTTGGAACTTGGGCTAAAAGTATCCGGACAGTCTGTGACGCCGGATCAGGTACGTTTTAGCGTGACGGATGAGAGCGGATATGAAAAAATCGACAAGTCAATCGATCCGTTATTTGACAAACTGATTGACCGCAGCGCATTGCAGGAGGAGATCGCAAAACACAGGAATCCGGGAGATACCGAATTCACAGTGTATCATCCGGCAGACGATGTCTACCTGATCGATAACACCGGTGTGTATAATCTTCCGACTTCGATCACAAAGGGCATTGTTGTGGCAACCGGAAGCGTCAAAGTCAGCGGAAATTTTGAGGGAATGATCATTTCCGGCGGTAAGATTACGTTTGATGCGAACGTGCAGGTAAAAGGCAACAAACTGCTTGTCTCTAATCTGTTTAAAGATGATCAAAGCCGCAAGCCTCCGCTTTTTTCCAAGTTCTTCCGTGATTGCTCCGGCACGGCTGCCGGCAGTGTGTCCGGCCAGCTGGATCTGGATTCGTATATCAATTACGATGAATGGAAGAAGAACTAAGGGGTGCGCCGATGAGAGAGCGATGGTTAAAGAAGAAAAGACGGCAGGATCAAAGAGGAATTACTCTGGTGGAGATCATTATCGTGATCGCAATCATAGGAATACTGGCGAGCACGGCGGTCATGATGATCGGACATCTGCATTATGCGGATACGCAGAAGGTCATGAAGACCTTGGATGCTTCGTTGAATCAGCTGCAGGTGAAGTCCATCAGCAAAAGCGGAAATTACTATCTGTATATTTATCATCTGGACAATGGCTATTATGAGCAGATATTGCCGGATAATCTTTCGGCTTTTGATGGGACGAAGCTGACGAAGGACGGAACCAAATTATCGAACAATACGATCAAACTTTGTCAGGACGGAACAGAGCTGGCGGAGAATGGTTTCATGAAGATCGCCTATACGAAGCAGGCAACGTTTGACACCGCCAATACAACGGTGCAGACGATCCTGATCGATGGTGTGCCAAAATACAGTATCCGGCTTGTGATGGATACCGGAAAGCATTTTGTTGAGTCAAATTGATTGTTAAAAATGATGCGTTTATCAACGTGATATGAAATAGGAAGCAGAAGGCAGAAAGGAAGTGGTTGTGTGAATCGGGATCAAAGAGGAATTACGTTTATCGAACTGATCATTGCGATCGCAATCGCTTCGATCATTATGGTTGCCGCAACCATGTTCCTTGGTGCGGCACACAAAAATTATAACAATGCGTCCGCACAGATCGATCTGCAATCCGAGTCACAGATTTTAATGGAGCAGATCGGTATGTGGGTGATGGAAGGAAACCGGGTGGAAGCATTGGATCCATCGACCTCCGGTGCACAGGGAATTGTCATCTATCGGATTCCCCGCAAGACCTCGGTGGAGAACCCGAACGGAGCCGCAGCACCCGAGTCGGCCAGTAAGCGTGTGGTCTGGCTATCGGCAAGCGGAAAGAAACTGTACACAAAGAAGGCTGCTGTGGCAGATACAGAAAGTGACACAACCGTGATCGACGCAGATGTGGATGAAGTGCAACAGAATCTGCTCGGAGAGTATGTGACGGCTTTTACAGGGACGGTCGATGCCTCTTCGCAGGCATCCGTTACCGTTTCGTTTCAGATGGAATATTTAAAACAAAAATATGAGATACAGAACGTGTTTAAATTGAGAAATGTACTGCGATAAAATTGCAAAATGACAGAAAACTATTTCGGCAAAACTGTGAGTGATCAAAAGGGGCTTAGATCCCGGATAAGGAAGGGGCGTTCATATTGAAAAGCGTCAATCGGAAAACAAAAATGCATAGTCCGCTTACCGGAGCAAAGAAGAAAATCGTATCTGCAGCCTGTGTGCTGGGGATCGTTGCATTATGCCTTGGCGTGGTCGGATATCAGAATAAGCTGAAGGCGGACGAGAATCTCCCGGTTGTGACAAGAGGCGTGGTGGATAAGATCAATCAGATTCCGGAGTCGAAGCGTGATATGTATGATGCGGATCAATCAACGTATGATCTGGGAACAAAAGAGAACCCGTTTTTTATTCTGGAACTTGTTCCGTATGATGAATATGGATCGTTTGGTTATAATATCGGAGGCTGTGAGCCGACTGATGTGCAGAAAATGCGTGGAACCGGAAAAATCGATACGCTTGGATCCATGAACATGTGCGATGAAAAGCGGATGGATAAAACCTACTTTTTTGAAGATGCGCAAGAATTAAAAACAACAGAGTTTGAACATCCGCTGGTAAAAGAAGATATCGTGCAAAGCTTTGACGGATATTATGAATTGGTTGAAGCCGGAGAGGGTGCTTTCCGACAGAATGAGGATGGTACCATCGTAAAAGCGGACGGGGGAAATATTATCTGGCATACCATTTATGATCTGGAAAAGCAAAAAGACTATCCTAATCAGGCTTTCCAGGGAAAAGATGAGCCGAAGAAAATCCTTACAAATGTCGGAGAACGCATTTATACGGTAAGGGAGAGTTCTCCGGATGATCCGGTATATTCGGTGGAAGGATATTACTATTATAAAAACAATGAGAATTTTTTAAAGCATTCCCTGAAACTGAGTGACGAGGCAGCAGCAAAGTATTCGGTTATTATTAAAACAATCACACCGAAGGAGCTGAATGCAAATCCAAGTTGGGCAAAGTATGCGGATTTATATATCGTATCGGCATCCTGTGCGGATAACGAGTTTAAAAACATGTGGAAAAAGTATAATCGTTATCATCATACGTCTGCGGTAACGGATTATAAAAACGGCTTTGAGAATACGGACAGCGATAAGGAACGTGATATTTCATGGGAAGCCGCAAAAGAGATGTATGACAAGATAACTGCAGATACCAATTACGCTGCAATTATGATGACGGCAGAGTCCTATAAGATCACAAAGTGGACGAAGGTTATGCTAAGCCTTTTTGACTGGAATTTAAGACCTTCGGGGGATACTTTTTCTTATAATGCATCGAATAATAATATGTATAAGCTTACGGTTATGCTTCTTTCGATGAAACAGGAATTGTTCAAAAAGTTATATCTGAATAAGGACAATCCGCTTATTTCGAATGACGGAAAATTCTTGCTGCAGACGGGGGATGCGCAGGAGTATTGGAATATGTTTACGTTCCTTCCTACGAATGCAAGAACAACGGATCCGGAAGTAAATTACAACTGGTACGGATATTTTACTTCTATGGATAAATGGAATGATTACCAGATGGCAGGAAATATTGAGGCAAACCGTAGATACATCAACAATCGTATTTATATTGGCGGCGACGGCGGTGACATCTTACGAAATTATCTGCAGGACGGTCTGAATCTGACAGATAAGACCGGAACGAAGTACACGGATTTCCAGGACTTTATGGACAATGCGGACAAGGCAACGCCTGCGGATGCGGTACGATATGTTTTGGGACAGAGAAACAATACCAATAAGATCGAGGGAGATTTGAACGTCTTAGATATTGAACCTTGTTACGACAGTAAAAATGGTTATTCGCTGACAAAGAATTATATTTATATGATGGTGCCGGATCTGGAGGGTAAGGTGAATATTACCCATATGACGACTGCGGAATTTATCGGTACAGCGCAGGATCTGAACAGTACCTATGATCTGATCTTTCTGGGGCTGGATGACGGAGCATATAATAAAGCCGGAGATGGAAAAACCGTATGGAATGATTCTTCTATGAATGGTAAGATTTATTTCCATACGGGCGACAAGATGACAGCGGCAGAATATTCAAGCGATAACAGAAGCCGTTCTGTTAAATTCCTGACAAAAGGAACAAAATCAGGAGATACCTGGAAATGGAAGAATGTGAACAGTGCGGAACTGCGGTTTTCGGGAAATGACATTACAAGATTAAAAGAAGAAGAACTGAAGGATTTTGTAAAGTCGGGGAAACCGGTTGTGGCTGTGTCGTATCTGTATCAGCGGGATAAAACCCGTATTGACCAGTATTCTAATATCTGTGATTTTGTAAAGAGTGAGATTGATCAAAAGAATACAGGCGATAACAGCGTCCATTTCTACCAGACAAATGATGTGACAGGCATCAGGGAGTGTATGAAGCAGAAGAAGCCGGAGGTGTTATTTACGCAGACTCCGAAGCTGTATAGCAGCGAGGAGAAGACGTATCTGGATGTAGACAGAGTCGGAAGATCATTGCTGCAGTTTGGTTTTCAGGTCGACGATCCGGAAAGTGCTGCCTTCCGGTGTAATGTATATCTGGATCAGAATCAGGATGGAAAATTTTCAAAAGATGAGCTTTATTATGAAGGGGAAAAATTTGCTGCGGATGGAAGCAGGAAGGATGTTACCTGTAAACTGTCAAGACTTTATACGGGATTGATCCAATGGAAGATTGAGGTCTTTTGTGATGAGAATCCATCGGTACGGTTTACGCAGACCGGCTGCTCTGCTGCGAGAAACCAGACCGGTCAGAAAAAGAAGATTAACGTACTTCAGATTTTACCAAAGGATGGATCTTTCGATGGAAAACTTGATCTGAGTACAAATCCTCTGTTTACAAAGTATTATCATACGCTGGACGATTATGATATCACAGTTACGACGGAAACACTCGATACATTTAAAAAACATTTTAATGCGGATAGTTTCACGACAGAAAAGTATCAAAAGGTTAACAGTGATCCGGATTTCAAAACACCGGACTGGATGAAGGTGTATCGAAATTACAATATGATCATTGTTGGATTTGGCGATACGTATGGTGGTGTCAATATACCAAACGATCACGGAGAAATTGATTTCCTTAAATTCTATATCAGTCAGGGTAAGAGCGTGTTATTTACACACGATCTGACCTCAATGCACAATATTAGAAGTGATGACTTTGGTTACTCTGCCAATACCTATCTGCGTGATACGATGGGTATGAATCGTTATAAGGCTATCAGCAGAAATCTCTCAGAACGTGAGCGGCAGGAGCTGGCAGAAAAACCGGATAATGCCTATGACAGTGTCACGGACATCACCGGTAAGGAGCTGGATCAGAAGCAGGGATTTACATACTATGCCATGAAGCGACTTGGCTGGAAAAATTCTAATTCGGGAACGGATTGGAATATCCTGAATAATCAGAAGATGCCGTATCAATATCTGATCAGTAATCCGAAAGGGGAGAGTATTTGTGGAATCAGTGAATTCACAAAAAATACCGGTTTTAATAATAACAATGATCTCATTACAAAGGTCAGTCAGATGAATCAGGGACAGATTACACAGTATCCGTTCAAAATTGATACGATGTTTACGGTTTCGGAGACGCATGGACAGTGGTATCAGTTGAACATGGAAGATCCGGAGGTTACGGTATGGTACTGTCTTGCTGATGATAAGAGAGCTGCTGCATGGCAGGGGACGGATAATAATGGTCAGGGAACCGGTGCAACCTACGGTGTTTCACCGAATGATGCTGCAAATAATTATTATATCTACAGTAAGGGAAATGTTTTTTATTCCGGAGTAAGACATTCGACGATTACGCAGGAAATGGAAGCTAAGCTGTTTATTAATACCATGATTGCTACATATCGGGCTTCCTATGTGCCTCCGATGGTTGAAGTGCTGAATGAGAACGCGGTGATTACGGATCTGGAAAATCTGTCGTATGACATGAGCTTTACGAAAGAGTATAGTGAGGATCCGGATGAATCAGACTGGGAAACAGTAGGCGTGGACGAAGAGGATCCGGATTTCGTGAAAATTACTTTCTCTCCGGAGGAATTGAATGCAATCAGCACGAAGCTGGATTGCTCAATCTATTATAAAAATGAGAGTGGCGATCCGGTATATGTTGACAGGATCTATGATTGTACAACAAATGAGGAGATTCCAACGGCTGATCCGGAAATGATTGAACAGAATCAGACATATAAGACGGTTGAAGATGGAAAGGTGATTTTTAAGAATGTAAAAAATATGAAGGAATATTATTTCCTTTATCCGAAGAAATACTTAAGCAGCTGGAAGGAAAAGAAAGACGACACGACCGAAATATTACATGATGCACAGAGGGAGGTTGTATTCCAGATCAAGAATAATAAGAAAGATGAATATGGATATACAAGGCTTAATATGACCGGACAGATGCTATTCCTTCTTGATTGATCCTGCTTTATCCGGGCAGTCAATTCATGAAACATATAAAAAAAATATAAAGTTTAGATATCACTGTTGACATTGAAAATCAACAGTGATATTTTATTTACAGAACGAATTAGCACTCGAACTAAATGAGTGCTAGTAAAGCAAAAGGAGGCTATTTAACAATGAAATTAATGCCATTAACAGACAGAGTTGTATTAAAACAGTTAGAAGCAGAAGAGACTACCAAGTCCGGAATCATTCTTACCGGCACGGCACAGGAGAAGCCACAGGAAGCTGAGGTTATCGCAGTAGGACCTGGCGGAATGGTTGACGGTAAAGAAGTGGTTATGCAGGTGAAAGAAGGACAGAAGGTTATCTACTCCAAATATGCAGGAACAGAAGTAAAACTTGAAGGCGAAGAGTACATTATCGTAAGACAGAACGATATTCTTGCAGTCGTTGAGTAATATACAGTAACTGGTTTGAACGCGAAAATATAAAGTGTTCCGATCAAAAACATAGTTCGATAATTTAGAATTGATTTAAAAAATAGGAAAGAGGTTCATTATCATGGCAAAGGAAATTAAATACGGATCAGAAGCCAGAGCAGCACTTGGTGCAGGCGTTGATAAATTAGCAAACACAGTTCGAGTAACCATCGGACCAAAGGGACGTAACGTTGTTCTTGACAAATCTTTCGGTGCTCCGCTCATCACAAACGATGGTGTGACAATCGCTAAGGAGATTGAGCTTGAGGATGCTTTCGAGAACATGGGTGCCCAGCTTGTTAAAGAAGTAGCAACAAAGACAAACGATGTAGCCGGAGACGGAACAACAACCGCTACAGTATTAACACAGGCTATGGTTCAGGAAGGTATGAAGAACCTTGAAGCAGGTGCTAATCCAATCGTTTTAAGACGTGGTATGAAGAAAGCAACAGATACTGCTGTTGAGGCTTTAAAAGAGATGAGCCAGAAGGTTACAGGCAAGGAGCAGATCGCTAAGGTTGCTGCTATCTCTGCCGGTGATGAGGAAGTTGGTAATCTTGTAGCAGATGCTATGGAGAAGGTTACAAACGACGGCGTTATCACAATCGAAGAGTCCAAGACAATGGAGACAGAGCTTGACTTAGTAGAAGGTATGCAGTTTGACAGAGGTTACTTATCTGCTTATATGTGCACAGATATGGATAAGATGGAAGCTGTTCTTGATGATCCATACATCCTGATCACAGACAAGAAGATTTCTAACATTCAGGAGATTCTTCCATTACTGGAGCAGATCGTACAGTCAGGTGCAAGACTTCTTATCATCGCTGAGGATATCGAGGGAGAAGCTCTTACAACACTTATCGTTAATAAATTACGTGGAACCTTCAATGTTGTTGCTGTCAAGGCTCCTGGATACGGCGACAGAAGAAAAGCAATGCTTGAGGATATCGCAATCCTTACAGGCGGTCAGGTAATCAGCTCTGATCTTGGCCTTGAGCTTAAGGATACTACACTTGATCAGCTCGGTCGTGCAAAATCTGTTAAGGTTCAGAAAGAGAACACAGTTATCGTTGACGGTGCAGGCGATAAGGCTGCCATTCAGGGACGTATCAGCCAGATCCGTGGACAGATCGACGAGACAACATCTGAGTTCGACAAAGAGAAGCTGCAGGAGAGACTTGCCAAGATGGCAGGAGGTGTAGCCGTTATCCGTGTTGGTGCTGCAACTGAGACAGAGATGAAGGAAGCAAAACTTCGTATGGAAGATGCTTTAAATGCAACACGTGCAGCGGTCGAAGAAGGAATTATCGCAGGTGGTGGATCTGCTTATATCCATGCTTCCAAGAAGGTTGCTGAGCTTGCGAATACTCTTGAGGGAGATGAGAAGACCGGCGCTAAGGTTATCCTGAAAGCACTTGAGGCTCCATTATTCTTCATCGCAGCGAATGCCGGATTAGAGGGCGCTGTCATCATCAATAAAGTTAAGGAGTCTGCTCCGGGAACCGGATTTAACGCAGCTACTGAAGAGTATGTTGATATGGTTGCTTCCGGAATTCTTGATCCTGTCAAGGTTACAAGAAGCGCTCTGCAGAACGCAACATCTGTTGCATCTACACTCCTTACAACAGAGTCTGCGGTTGCAAACATTAAGGAAGATGCTCCTGCAATGCCAGCCGGCGCAGGCGCAGGAATGGGTATGATGTAAATTCGGGTTTGCCTCGCTCAGATTTGAGTTCAAACAGACGATACCGGATTATATATAATCTACGAAAATTAGCAGTGGTTTGTTTATAATCGACGGACTTTGAACGATACAGACTTTCTCTCAGTTTTTTCTGCGAGTTAACTCCTGCAACGATTTTGGATAGGCTTTCACAATGTTAAAGTAAACGCTATTATCCAAGATAATGGAACGCAGGAGCAGTCGCAGAAAAGAACTTCGATAAAGTGTATCATCCAAAGTCCTGTTGGTTAGATGAAATTACTGCTAATTTTCTTTTTTTACCTGCTGATCCGGTATCTGTGTAATTGAAAAACGAAAATCTGATTCGCGTCAAAAATTTGCGCAGTAGTAGGGGTGGAAGTCGATAGATTGTGGTACTCACTTTTTTGTATTGACAATTCGTTAGATAAAAATAAAATGACGCGCAGCGTTATTCTACAATGTTTCGTAGGATTTCGCTGCGCGTGATTTGTTTTATGTGGATTTAAATATGTCTATTTGTATAGTTCAAGTGTTTTTGGCTATACGGGGGCATAGAAACGAGTATTTGGATGTATAGACCCCGCATTTGAACTGTGCCGGGGCGAGAAAGCAAATATTTGAATGAATAGTCCC
>ERZ837910.2256-NODE-2256-length-24177-cov-7.503482_pt1 | contig 24177 bp, 20 predicted proteins | sample MGYA00519940_ERZ837910 | MGnify/ENA primary metagenome ERZ837910 (study PRJEB31850, sample SAMEA3708825) | human gut metagenome | biome: human gut; feature: human-associated habitat; material: faeces | place: China | collected 2014 ... | reverse complement strand
TCCCCTCCCTTTACACAAGGGAGGCTGGTTAGTCTCTGCTAATTCTAAATATCTATCACAAAACAAGGTATGTTCTAACTCCACAAACCCTAATTTGTATAGATATTATTTAATATGATAAATAAAAGGAGTACAACAAATGTACTCCTTTAAAACTATAAATTATAAAATCACACAAACTTATTTAAGTTTTCATCATACTCATAATCTATTGTGGAAAGTTTAGAAGTAATATCTTCTTTATCCACACACAAAGACTTACATAATTCCGATAAAGAACTATAATTATCTCTTAACTGAGTATTTACATATGATAATAAAATCATAGGGTCGTTTGGTAAAGCCATTTCTTTCTCTTCTTTCTTATTCAAATTATAATATTATTTTAACTGATAATTAAATATTTTACAATACCATAACAAACAAAAAAGGAACTGAAAAACAGTTCCTTTTTCACAAAATTTAAATTTTATTCACTTCTTAATGCAATTACAGGGTCTTTCTTTGCTGCCTTTTTAGCCGGAATTAAACCACCTATTAAAGTAAGAAGAACACTGATTACAACCAGCACAATACCTGCTACTATGGGAATTGTAGCATTAACATCAGTTGTACCCATTAATGAATGGATAATTGCATTTGACGGTATCAAGATAAGCTCACTTAAGCCTATACCTATAATACCTGAACACAATCCTATAATAAATGTTTCTGCATTAAATACCTGACTGATATTTCGTTTTGATGCACCGATTGCCCTTAGAATACCGATTTCCTTTGTTCTTTCAAGTACAGAAATATAGGTAATAATACCAATCATAATTGAAGAAACAATTAGAGAAACTGCAACGAAAGCAATTAGAATGTAAGAAATAACATTGATAATTGTTGTTACTGAGGACATAAGAAGTGCTACATAGTCGGTATAGCTGATTTTGTCCTTTTCCCTAGCACCGTTATTATAGTTATCTACTGCTGTACGGATACCGTCTTTATCTTCAAAGCTATCTACATAAATATTAATTGAGGATGGTGTAGCTAAATCAACAACACCGAATTCTTTCATATTATCATCATAGCTACCAGGTGAAATATAGGTATCATAAATATTCAGCATTACCTTGTCATCAGGATTATTCTTTACAAATTGGTCTAAAGATGAGGCAAGTTGTTCTTCTGTTAGGTTAGCAAGTTGACTTTGCATTTGCTTATCGTTACCATAAACCGAATTCATAATATTCTTGCAAAGTTTTGCCTTTTCACTAACACCTAAACCATTAAGATACTTTTTAGCATCGGCAATTTTTTCTTTTTTGCCATCAGGTGCAAATCTCATATTACTAAGAATATTAACATCCTTAGACTTTTTCTGAGCCTTTACAACATCACTTTTATTTGTATAGTCAATGATATATTTTGTCAATGCCTGAGTATAGCCTACAGGCTGACTGATAATTCTGTTGTCTGAGTCTTTAAGTCTGATAACACCGGAAATTTTTAGTTTAATAGCATTATTTTTTAGAACTTTGTTCATTTTCTGGTCATCATCAGAAATATTCTTGTATGTGCCGTTACTTGTTTTTTCGTAGTAATCACAAGCAGGAATTAGGTAGAAACTATGTTTACAAGCATCTTCATATGACCATTTTGAAGTATCGGGATTTACCTTTTTGCCTTTGTTGATTTCATCCATATACTTTTCATATTCTTTAGCAGGTAGAAGTCCCAGCTTATACAAATCAGTTGAACGAATTTCATTGTTGGTATCTAATACTAAAACAACTTCATTGTACTTTTCAGGATAATGACCGTAAAGCAAATCATAATTTTCTTTAACTGCACCACTTACTAGGTTGTCACCTTTTCCCGGCATTAGTTCAGAAAAACCGTTTTTGCTACCACCCATCATACTTGTCATTTGACTGCTCATATTAGTCATTTGGCTAAAGGTATTATTTGAGTTGTCCTTTTCTGTTTTAAATGAACTACCGTCAGAGTTAACTAACTTTTTGTTAGGGTCATAAGAATACACACCAAAAGAAGTATCATAGGAATATACAACACCGTTTTCACCAATGTACTTATTAATTTCACTGTCTTTATCATCAATGTATTCCTTGAATTTTGTTAGGTTGTTTTCACTAACACTACTTGTCATACTTGAAGTCATTTCAAGGTCTGTAGTGTTGGAGTAAACCTTATCTTTCTTATGGTCAACATTTTCTTTTTCTACTGCTGCACTTTGACCGTCATTCATAACACTTGTTAAGTCCATATCTTGAGCATTAATAGTTATAGGGTATGAGGTCATAGTGTCTTTCTGTACATCGGCAATATAGTTATTTACACCATTTGACAAAGCAAGGATAAGTGCAATACCGATAATACCGATTGAACCGGCAAAGGAAGTTAAAAGTGTTCTGCCTTTCTTTGTCTTTAGGTTGTTAAAGCTAAGTGCAAGTGAAGTGAAAATTGACATTGAGGACTTACCCATATTTTTATGTTGTGGCTTTTCTACCTTTGACTTTTCTACAACATAAGGGTTAGTGTCATCTGTGATTTCACCATCCTTTAGTCTTACAATTCTGTTGGCATATTCTTCTGCAAGTTCAGGGTTATGAGTAACCATTACAACAAGTCTGTCCTTGGCAACTTGCTTTAAAAGTTCCATAACCTGAATACTTGTTTCTGTATCCAAAGCACCTGTAGGTTCATCAGCTAATAAAATATCAGGGTTATTAACTAAGGCTCTTGCAATAGCAACTCTCTGCATTTGACCACCTGACATTTGGTTAGGCTTCTTATGAATTTGGTCACCTAGACCTACTTCTTCAAGTGCTTTCTTTGCTCTTTTTCTTCTTTCTGACTTTGAGATACCTGAAATAGTAAGAGCAAGTTCTACATTAGAAAGTACAGTTTGATGAGGAATAAGGTTGTAACTCTGGAAAACAAAACCGATTGTGTGGTTACGATAAGAGTCCCAGTCCCTATCCTTATACTTTTGAGTAGAAATACCGTTAATAATCAAGTCACCACTATCGTACCTATCAAGTCCACCGATTACATTTAGCAATGTAGTTTTGCCTGAACCACTAGGTCCAAGAATAGCAACAAACTCATTGTCACGAAGTGTTAGGCTAACATTCTTTAGTGCTTGTTGTACTAAGTCACCTGTAACATACTTTTTGCTTATATTTTCTATTTGAAGCATATATACCTCCATTCTTGCAAAAACAAATAAAGTCATTGACTATTAAATCAATGACTTCATTATAACATATTACCACACTTTTACAATATATATTCTTAAATGAATGTATATTACTTAGGGTGTTAATTATTCAACAGTATAACCTTTGTCTACTACTGCTTTCTTTAGTACATCTTCGTTTACTTCTTTTGAAAGAGTAACTACTGCTGTACCACTTTCGTGACTTACTTCAGCAGAAGTAACGCCATCAATGCTTTCCAAAGCAGTTTTTACTGTTGCCTCACAGTGAGGACACATCATACCGTTAATTTTTAGAGTTGTAGTCATAGTATTTTTCTCCTTTTTATTAGTTTTATTTCTTATCTTTCTATCCCTCTTACTACTTCTGATATTTAAGAAGTTAAGTCTAAGGGCATTTGTAACAACACAGAAACTTGAAAGGCTCATTGCTGCTGCACCAAACATAGGACTAAGTGTCCAACCGAAAATAGGAATCCACACACCGGCAGCTAAAGGAATACCGATTACATTGTAGATAAATGCCCAAAATAGGTTTTCGTGAATATTCCTTAAAGTACCTCTGCTTAGTCTGATGGCACCTGAAACATCAGTTAGCTTACTTTTCATCAGTACAATATCAGCTGAGTCAATTGCAACATCAGTACCTGCACCAATAGCAATACCAATATCTGCTCTTGTTAGTGCAGGTGCATCGTTGATACCGTCACCAACCATTGCAACTATACCTTTCTCTTTATACTGAGTAACGACCTTTTCTTTACCGTCAGGTAATACACCGGCAATTACTTCGTCAACACCGGATTCTTTTGCTATAGCTTGAGCTGTCTTTTCATTATCACCTGTAACCATAACAACCTTAATACCCATATTTTGAAGTTCTTTAATTGCCTTAGGACTATCACTTTTCACAACATCAGCTACAGCAATAATACCTAGCAACTGATTATCCATAACAAACAGTAAGGGTGTTTTGCCTTTAGTTGCAAGGTCATCAGCTTGTTTAATAACTTTTTTATCAATGTTAGTAATTGAAGAAATATGCTTTACACTACCACCAACAATTGTTTTGCCATTTATTTTAGCTGATACACCGTTACCTGTTAGTGACTTAAAGTCTGTTGTATCTAGGGTTTTTATATTACTATCAATAGCCTTTTGTACAACTGCCTTTGCAAGAGGGTGTTCACTTTTACTTTCCAGTGAAGAAGCGTAGCTTAGTAAATCATTCTCAGTATAATTCTCATTAGGAATTATATCAGTTACTACCGGTGTACCGTTAGTGATTGTACCTGTTTTATCAAGTAGCACATAACTGACCTTTCCTGTAGTTTCTAGTGAAGTTGCATTCTTGAACAAAATACCATTCTTTGCACCCACACCATTACCAACCATTATAGCTACAGGTGTTGCCAAACCCAATGCACAAGGACAACTGATAACAAGTACAGAAATACCTCTAACCAGTGCATTACCAAAGGTTGCACCACATAGTAACCACACAATAATTGTAACTACTGCAATTGAAATAACAATAGGTACAAATATACCTGAAACCTTATCTGCTACCTTAGCAATAGGTGCTTTAGTAGCTGAGGCATCACTGACCATTTTAATAATCTGAGAAAGAGTTGTATCTTCCCCAACCTTAGTTGCTTTGCACTTAATAAAACCTGACTGATTTACTGTTGCACCTGATACATTGTCACCAACTGTTTTATCAATAGGAATACTCTCACCGGTTAGTGCTGACTCATTAACTGCACTTTCACCTTCAATAACAACACCGTCAACAGGAATATTCTCACCAGGTTTTACAACAAAAATATCACCGATTTTTACTTCTTCAATAGGCACTACCTTTTCAACATTATCAACTAATATTGTAGCTTTTTTAGGTGCTAAATTCATTAGTCCTTTTATAGCATTAGTGGTTTTGCCTTTTGAATAGGACTCTAACATTTTACCTAAAGTAATAAGTGTCAAAATCATACCGGCTGACTCAAAGTAAAATTCATCCATATACTTCATTACAAGTGACATATCGTTATTAACCTGAGCATTAGTCATTGCAAACAAAGCATACACACTATAAATAAATGATGCACCTGCACCTAAAGCAACAAGTGTATCCATATTAGGTGACCTATGGATAAGAGCCTTAAAGCCACTAACAAAGAACTTTTGGTTTATCACCATAATAATGCCTGTTAGTAGTAGCTGAATAAGACCCATTGCAATATGGTTATTAGCCAAAACACTAGGTAAAGGGAATCCCCACATCATATGACCCATTGAAATATACATTAGTAATAATAGAAATACTAAAGAAGAAAACAATCTTTTCTTTAATTTAGGTGTTTCAGTATCTTTCAATGGTTCATCATTAGTTTTATTTTCTTTAGAAGAATTACCTTTTAGAGATGCACCATAACCGGCCTTTTCTACTGCACTGATAACATCACTTGACTTAACATCCCCATCAACTGACATTGAATTAGTCAGTAGATTTACTGAACAAGAAGTAACACCCTCAACCTTGTTGACAGCTTTTTCTACCCTTGCAACACAAGAAGCACAACTCATTCCGGTAACATTATATTGTTTCACAATATCACCCCTATTTCAAAATTTTCTTTAATGTAGAAATTAGGTCATCAACTGTTTCTTCCTTATCTGCTTTAATATCATGTACCACACAAGTACGAATATGATTCGCAAGAAGTTCTCTGCTAAAGGAATTTAGTGCTGAGGTTACGGCAGAAACCTGTACAAGAATATCTGTACAGTAAGCATTTTTTTCAACCATACCTTTAATTCCTCTAATCTGACCCTCAATCCTACTAAGTCTGTTCATTAGCTTTTTCTGTTCATCAGTTGTTCTTTCCTTAGTTTTGTGACAACAACCTTTTTCATTATTAGTATTGTCACTATTTTCTGAACAACATTTTTCTGAAGAATTTATTTCTTCAACAGAATTTTCTGTTAATGAATTTGCTGCTAAATCTATATTAGCATTTTTATCTTTGCTATCTGTATTCATAGAGTCACCTCACAAATTTCCCCTGTAAATTATCAATAAACTCTTTAACTTACAATTGTATTGTATACCCCTATAGGGTATATGTCAAGGATTTTTTACATAAAAAATAACCCGACTGAAAATCAATCGGGTTTTGGTACAATATATTATTTTCTTTTAAAGAATTTTTATAATTCTAATACAGAATTATCTATAGTCGATAGGAAGTGTTGCTACTGCATTTAGGTCTAAATCAGCAATATTATTGTCAAGTAGTTCATAATAAGCCTGACTTGCTACCATAGCACCGTTATCACCACAATACTTCTTTTCAGGCATATAAAGTTCATAGCCTAAGTTCTTGCATTCTTCTTGTAATTTTCTTCTTAAAAGTGAATTTGCAGATACACCACCGGCAATTACAAGGGTTTTTACATTATAATCTTTAGCAGCTTTTAGGAAATTAGTTACAAGACAATCAACTACTGCCCATCTAAAGGATGCACATAAATCTGCTTTTGGTAAAGATTCTCCCTTTTGACTTGCATTATGTATTGTATTGATAATAGCAGTCTTTAGTCCACTAAATGAAAAATCATATGGTGCATCATGAACAATAGGTCTTGGAAGTTTAAAGGCAAATGGATCGCCTTTTTCAGCCTCAATATCCATAGAAATACCACCCGGATAACTCATACCCATTGTACGAGCAGCCTTATCAAATGCTTCACCTGCTGCATCATCCCTAGTTCTGCCGATAATTTTCATCTTGGTATAAGACTCAACCATAACAATATGACTATGACCACCTGACACAACTAAGCACATAAAAGGTGGTTTTAATTCTTCATTTGAAATATAATTTGATGCAATGTGACTTCTTAAGTGATGAGTTGGCACAAGTGGTTTCTTAGCACTATAAGCTAAACCTTTTGCAAAATTCACACCTACAAGTAATGCTCCAATTAGACCGGGAGCGTGAGTAACACCGATACCGTCAATATCATCAAGAGTAACATTTGCATCATTTAGAGCTTGTTCTACAACCTGTGAGATACACTCTGCGTGTCGTCTTGATGCGATTTCCGGTACAACACCACCATATAGCTTATGTTCTTCTACTGAACTTGCAACTACATTTGACAATACAACTCTGCCATCTTCTACAACTGATGCTGCAGTTTCGTCACATGAACTTTCTATTCCTAAAATCTTCATATTATTTTTCCTTTATAGAAATTTAGTTAAAATCAATCCATTTTCGGTAGGATTGCGATAAAAATTCTTCCTTACACCTTGCTTAGTAAATCCAAATTTATTATATAAATTTATTGCCGGAGTGTTGCCTTCCCTTACCTCCAATGAAACGAAAGCAAGGTTATTTTCCTTAGCAGTATCAACTACCTTTTGAAGTAAAGCATTAGCCACACCTTTTCTACGGTACTTTTCCTTAACGGCTAAGTTGGCAATATAGCCTTCATCAAGCACCATATTAAAGCCTATGTAGCCCATTGCTTCATCTTCTTCGGCAACATAAAAGCAAGCCCCAACCTTAGAAAGCTCTATTTCTAGGCTTTCAAAAGACCAGGGATTGCTGAAACATTCATCTTCAATTTCTTTTACAGAATAAATATTATCCTCATTCATTCCGATTATCTTCATTTTCTACCTTAGAGTCCTTTTCTTTCTCTTCAAGTTTGATAAAATACTTTTCGATACAACGCTTAATTACATCACGACAAGAACGATAGATGCCAAGACCAAAACCATATGGGTCAGGAACACCATGGTCAGCACCACAAAGTACTTCAATCTTGTTCCATGGAATACCCTTATCAATAAGGATATTTGCATGGTCAAAGCTCATTGTAAGAAATTTAATGTATTCATCAAGGTTACATTCATCAAACTTCTTGGACTTATGGTTGCTAATATCAACACCGATTTCAGAACAAGCCTTAATTGCATTTTCAGATGCAGGAAGACCGTCTTCAGTATCAAAACCTGCACTTTCTGCAACTGCATCAACGTGATATTCTTTTGCTAAACTATTAAAAATTCCCTCTGCCATCGGGGAACGACAAGTGTTACCTGTACAAACAAATAAAATCTTTTTCATAACTAAAACCTCCCTATCGGGTTTCACAATACATCACTCTATTATATCTTATACTTTCCAATATATACCTAATCAATAACAAATTCTTTTTCTCATATACACATCATAATAAATAATTTCAAAAACCACTATGCAATCTCAACAAGATTACGTAATTATTATATCAGTTTTCAATAAAAAATGCAACAACAATTATATTAAATATTAGTAATACATAAAAATCTCTGTTTTTACTAAAAATTTAGTAAAACTATGTAACAAATAATTTAAAAATTGATTTTCTAAAATTTTTTGCACAAAACGCACAATAGTAAAATGTGAAATTCTATACTACTTAATAAAAAAAGGCAGTATGCAAAGTACATACTGCCCTATATAAATTTAAGTAATAGTTAGGTTAGAAAATTAAACAATACCCTGAGCTGTCATAGCGTCAGCAACCTTTTCAAAGCCGGCAATGTTAGCACCTACAACATAGTTGCCTTCAAAGCCATACTTCTTAGCTGCGTTATCTAGGTTATGGAAAATGTTAACCATAATGTTCTTTAGCTTAGCGTCAACTTCTTCAAATGTCCATGATAGTCTTTCGCTATTCTGTGACATTTCAAGAGCAGAAGTAGCAACACCACCGGCATTTGCAGCCTTACCAGGAGCAAATAGAACACCGTTTTCCTGTAGATACTTAGTAGCATCTAGAGTTGTTGGCATATTAGCACCTTCAGCAACTGCGATAACACCGTTAGCTACAAGAGCCTTAGCATCCTCTAGGTTTAGTTCGTTCTGAGTAGCACATGGAAGAGCAACATCACACTTAACTGTCCAAACACCCTTACCTTCATGATATTCAGCAGATGGTCTGTTAGCAGCATATTCTGTTAATCTTGCACGCTTAACTTCCTTAACTTCCTTTAGAAGAGCAACATCAATGCCTTCAGGATCATAAATCCAACCTGTTGAGTCAGAAACTGTAACAACCTTAGCACCTAGTTCCTGAGCCTTCTGAGTAGCGTAAATAGCAACATTACCTGCACCTGAAACTGCAACTGTCTTACCTGCAATATCGTTGCCGTTGCACTTTAGCATTTCTTCTGTTAGGTAAAGTAAGCCATAACCTGTTGCTTCTGTTCTAGCAAGAGAACCACCGTATGATAGGCCTTTACCAGTTAGAACGCCTTCATAAACGCCCTTTAGTCTCTTATACTGACCATACATAAAGCCAATTTCTCTAGCACCTGTACCGATGTCACCGGCTGGAACGTCAGTATCAGCACCGATATGACGATATAGTTCTGTCATAAAGCTCTGGCAGAATGCCATAATTTCTCTATCTGACTTGCCCTTAGGATCGAAGTCAGAACCACCTTTACCACCACCGATTGGTAGACCTGTTAGGCTGTTCTTGAAAATCTGTTCAAAGCCTAAGAACTTGATAATACCAATATTTACAGAAGGATGAAGTCTTAGACCACCCTTGTAAGGACCAATAGCAGAATTAAACTGAACTCTGTAACCTGTGTTTACCTGAACCTGACCATTGTCGTCAACCCAAGGTACACGGAAAATAATCTGTCTTTCTGGCTCTGTAATTCTTTCTAGTAGAGCTTCCTTCTTAAACTTTTCTTCATTTGCTTCTACAGCAGGTCTTAGAGAGTCTAGTACCTCTTCAACAGCCTGTAGAAATTCCGGCTGGCTAGCGTTTTTAGCTTTAACACGAGCTAACACTTCATCAACATATGACATTTTTTGTTCCTCCTGAAATAAAGTCTTGAGTAGAAATTATCTTTTGATTTATACCTGTCCATTTAACATAAATCTACTAACAATATTCATTTGATATTTTCGAGAAATACACTTAAAATGAAAGTTTCGCAACTGATAATTTCATTTATTAATTTAGAAAGGTGATTTATTCCTTTCTTCACTGATTGTAATTATACCATACATTTAGAATTTTTCAACTGTTTTCACGATAAAAACACTAAATTTGTACATATTGTATAATATATTAAAGAATTTTTGTACAATTCAAATTTATAATTTTTTGAAGGAAAAAAAATTAAAGTTTCATTTTTCTGTTTTGGTCACATTAGTTCTCTTATACCCTCAATACTGGATATATAAGGACAAAATTTTCTGATACCGTATAGCAAATCCCTATATTCCATAGGGGTTAAGTGGTTTATTAAACTTGTATATTCATTCTTCACCTTAATTTCTTCCAACATAGGAATAATATTAAGGGTAAATTTATAGGTCTGTTCATCTGTTAACTTAGTTGTGGATACTATACCTATACCCTGAACTTTATTTTCTTTTACAGAAAATACCAAGTCGTTTTTATACACATATTGGCAAAGTTCCTTGTTATCCTTTAATTCTATAGGGTTTATTGTAATAGTATCATTTTTAATTTCACCTAGATACAAAAAACAATTTATACCCTTATATCTAACTAAATTCTTAGAATACTTATTAAAATCATTTTTCTTAATAGGTTTTCTTTCTAGTGATTTTGTAGGTACTTTTCTTGGAATACTGTTAACTTGTCTTTCTGTAGGCTTAGGGATAGTTCTGTTTATTGAAGTTCTATTTTCTTTTACAGAATTAACTTTAGATATTGGTTCTTTCTTTGCTACACTTTGTTTAGATTTTGTAGCAGTATTCCACCTAGGTACTTCCTTACGAGTTTCATATACTCTTCTTTTTAAGCCCTTTTTCTCAAGTAGCTTTTTCTCTAATGCACGGTTATTGATTGCCATTTTTACAAAGGCTGACATATCTTTATCTTCAGTAGACAGTACACTTTGGAAACAATCAGGAAAAATAAAGGTCATTTCTTTTTCCGTAAACTGCACTGTAAGCATATCGTTATTTAAAGAAACAACACTTCCCTCACCTAATAATTTATGTATTACTTTTACACCTTTCATATATTCTCCTTATTTCTTAATCAGAAATATAGTTTCACCTTGGTTTAATCCTAAGATTTTTCTTTCCACCATAGGATGCTTAAAACTTCTCACCATATGTTGCAAAGTATTTCCTTGATGGTAGCCATGAATTACTACAATTTCTCTTGTGTCTTTAGGCAGTGACTTTAGTTTATTTTCAAGTAACTTTCTGCCACTTTGTCTTGTTTCTCCATGAATATCAATTGCAATAGAATAAGCCATATTAACACCTAGAAAGTTCCTTTACTTTATCGGTAACTAAGAAACTATATTTGCCTAAATTCTTTATAAGAATATTAATATCATTTTCCTTTGCAATTTCTGTTACTACTTCAAGTGGGTTTGTGTATTCAATAATATTATATTCTTCTGCAAAAGAATTAAAATTATTAAATTCAACTACATTTTCAGCATTACTAAAATTATCAACAAGCGTATAGTAATCATCTATAAGTTCAATATCAATATTACAATTCTTCAAGCTACCAATATATTTATCAGCATCATTAATAAGTAGTCCTGTCTTTAGATAACCGATAGACACTGTTAAATCTGACTTTACTACCTTTTCACCAAAGCCTGTATCACCATTAAGACCTGAATTAATATCAACTGAAATTACCGTCTTATTACTGTCATTAATTTTATCAATAATATCACCGGCAATACCCCTAGCTACACCTTTAAAGCCTGTACCGAAAATACAATCAACTATAATATCATAATCATAAAAGTCAGTATTTTCATCACACACCTTATAAGGAATATTCTGTTCCATACATTTGTCAAAATAATACTTACCGTCCACAGAAAACTTTTCTTTAATTAAAAATAAAGTTGAAGAAATATTCTTTTCTTTTAGGAGTAATGATAGCACATAACCGTCACCGGCATTATTACCACTACCACAAACTATTGCAATATTACCTTTATAATCATAACTGTTAAATACACCTACACCGGCTTTGTACATTAGCTTTTTGCTATCAATATAATTTGCAATAGTATAGGCATCACTTTTACGCATTGTTTCTACTGTTATAACTTTTTCCATATTATCACCTTATAATGTTAAAAACTGCCCTAGTTTCCCAAGGCAGTTTCCTAATTAATCTACATCTTTATAATCTTCATCAGTAAGAGTAATTGTCTTTTGCTTCTTAGCTAACTCTTTATAAATATGGCTAACATAAATTGTTGTTACAATATCGGAGATACCGTTAAAAATTAAAACAATACCTGCAAAAATTGTAAATACCATAGCAGTTGAAAATGGATTAAACACAACAACCAATCCAAGACCAATAATAACTGCTGCAAGGATTAGGATTGTCCACCACATCTTTGCACCAATCTTAGCTAAGTCAACACCATACTGTACCTTTAGTACACCATCAACAATCATTACACAACCGAAGAATGTTGCTAAAATACCGGCAAAAAATTCCGGATTGATGAAAATTGCTACACCACCGATTATCAGTGCTACCGAACCAACTAAAGAAAAAGAGGTAAAGGCTTGTTGTTGTCTTTCTGCACTAATGTACATAAACAGTTTGATAATACCCCAAACACAAAGCAGTCCTGCCGTAACATAACAAATAATCTTTGTTGAGGACTCAGGGAGAATTACAAACATAGCACCTACTGCAACTAGTGCTATAGCTGTAAAGATAAACTCTTTCTTAAAGGTTTTGACTTTATTGACTTTATTGTCTTTACTACTCATAAGCACCCTCCTTTATAAATATTTATTTTTAGATTTCAAAGGCTTTCTTGATACTGTCATAATGTAAGAAAATACCTTCATCGGCATATTTCTTAATTTCATCAACAGTAGCAAGTTTGAAACCTGTAGTTTCTCTTTCCTGATTGTGAACATCGTCTTCTGTAAAATCAAGTGTAAAGCGATATACATCCACAAAGTAGTTGTCACCTTCACTGGGATTTTCTCTATGGTAAGTAAACAGATATTCTTCCTTACCCTTAGTTACATCAAGACCTGTTTCTTCAAGTACTTCTCTGCGAACTGCATCAATAGACTCTTCACCTGCCATTGCAGCACCACCTGAAACTTCCCACCAACCGGGAGCCCACGCCTTGTCCATAGCTCTCTTAGTGATTAGGAATTTTCCATCTTCTCTACATACAACACCTAAAACTGTTAGGTGATATTCGTCATCCTTAAGACACCAATCATTTCTCTTCATTGTACGACCGGTTCTGTTTTTGTTCTTATCATATATATCCCAAAGTTCCATTTCATTCTCTCCTTTTATTTGATTATATATTATTTACAAAGAAAAGGCAATTATATTTTTTCAAGAATATTAATTACTTCCCCATCTACTGTTGTTTGTACTTTCTTGTGGTTAAATTTGATACCGTCATCAGTATCAATGTCAACACCCTCCAGTTTAGAAAGTTTCTTCTCAAAATTCTGTACTTCGTCATATCTAGAAAGTAAAGTATCTCTATACTTCATCATCACTTTATAGCTTGGATCATCCTCATCCACAAAATTTGAGTCTAAGTTTTCAATAGCATTTTTGTAGTAATTTATCATATCATAAAGCTGATGACTTCTAACACTTGAAAGCGTACCGTAATACCATCTGTGCATATATACAAGTGCTTTAAAGCCCTTTTTCTTGCCACTAGATAGCATCCAATAAATCGGTCTTTTTCCTGATACACCTACTGTATAGTTGGATAAATGTTCCTTATAGAAGGTGTTGAAGAAATAATTTCTAATCTTTTCTGTAGGTGTTTTGCCTTTTTCATTTAATGAGGAAGAAATAAAAGCTAAATTTTCTTCTAAAGAATTTTCACCAAATACAGTTACTAAAAATTTCTTTAGATAATAAATAATATCTTCCTCATAATCTTCATTATCGGTAATTACAACACAGTTGTCTATTACAGGTGTAAAAGTTTTGTACTTATCAATATCCCACACTTCACCAGTATATACACTGCCTAAATCATCAAGGTTATATCTGCCTAGTACACAACCAACTACATATGATAGAAAGGACTTAACATCTCTAACTTTTTCAGCCTTGTATATTGTAACATCCTTTTCTTCAACTTCACTTTTAAAACCGTCTTTTACATTATAAATATCAAGGAAAATTTCATTTAGCTTTTCTTCATTTTCCTTAACTTTATTAAATCTACTGTTGGCTACCTTTTCCCATTGTAAATAAGCATCAAGGAGTTTGCCGGTTGAAGTCTTGTACTTTATAAACGGATGAGTAGTAAAGTCCCATGAATTTTCAAAGGAATCAAAGTCCTCTTTTGCTAGGTTAATATTCTCAGTTACTAAGTCATTTACTTCTTGTTCTTTACTTAAAGAATGTAAAATCGGTAGTCTGGCAATATCACCTACTTGGCAATTCATAGTAGGTGCAAGTAGCTTTATCATTTCTGTTGCAATAACAGAATTGCAAAAGCCTAAATAATAAAGTAGCTTGTCCTGACTTGTATAGAAAGACATTCCTGCAATATCTGAAAGTGCATTTTGTTTATATCTAAAAGCCGGTTTTACTGTAATAAGTGACCATGTGGCAAGTGGCATAAACTTTAATTCTTGGTTATAGTCTTGGGTATGCCTACCGTCTAATTTAGCCTTACCCATAACAGTTTCACCGTTTTTGTACCAATTAATTAGGTAGTCATTATTGCCATACCACTTACGATATTCCCCACCTTTATTATAAGGGAAATATGTTGCACCACTTTCATAGGCATCATTTACATTTTCTGCTGTAAAGTTTGCTTTCGAAAGGTTAACCTCCCACCACAAACGCAAGAATCTTTCATTGTTACCGGTTTTCATACCGTTTCTACAAACAGTAAGTTCACCTAAAGTTCTGCCTTGTTCAAAGGCTTTCATAAAGCTATCTCCCAGCCAATATGCAACCGGTTCTCCCGGTATTTTGGCAAAATCATATTGGTCGGTATAGTGGTAATTTTCTTTATTAAAAAACTGATTATGCTTTTCTTTTCGCTTACTGTAGTTATATTCAGAAAGTCTGACACCACACAGCTTTTGGAATGGTAGGTGCTTACGATTTACCCATGTTACAACAGGCAGATGACCGATTTTACCCTCAAAAAGTTCTGTACCAAAATCAACAATAGAATTTAGCTGAAAACTATGTAATAGGTATTTTCTGAACTTTTCAAAACTTTTTAGGTACATCCAAGAAACAGTAGTAATCATTGCAATCAATGCATCTTCCTTAGAAAGTACACCTACTGCTTTCTGAATAAATACTACTGCTAAGTCATTTTTTGCAATGTTATATTCCCTATTTACATACATAGCAAGTTTCTTGTTCATTCTTGAATTGCTTAGGTATGGTGGGTTAGTAACTACCACATCATAGTGATGGGACATAATATTTGCTTGATTAATAAGTGGAAGCAGCTTTGAGAATATTTCTTTTAAGTAATTATTTTCTTCCTTAGTTGTTGGACTATAATTTCTCAATTCTTCTATTCTGTTATAAAGGCTCTTGAAATCCACTTTCCTTAAATTCAAGATACTGCCATATTCTTTACCGTCATAAAATACAGTAATAAGATATGTAAATTCTTCTAACAATCTTTCGTTACCGTTGCTAAAGAATAATGCCACTTCATCTACATTTTCAATATTGTTACTTTCTTGTACACTACAAAGATTTACCTTGTACTTTCCTAACACTAGGTTTTTGTTGTAGTAACTTGCTTTCATCATTAAAGCAAAATAAGAAAGTGCTGATGCTCTGTCGTCAATATCAAGGCCATAAAGATTATTTTCTACAATCAAAAGTGCTGAGTCACTTTGGCTATAGCCCTCATTGCAATAAATATCAACTAAAAGTTCAAAGGCATAAACCAAAATATGACCACTACCCATACATGGGTCAATGAACTTAATGTCCGTAGGTTTTAAGTCTTTTCTTTTCTCTCTGATTTTTTTAAGTTCTGGGTTATCCTCATCAGTATCTTTAATATAATACTGCCATTTGTTTATGAAGTTTTCTGCTTTTTCAGTTTCACCGTTACCTATTAAATGGTCAACCCATACCCTACCTAGAGTATTTTCTACCATATATTTTACTACCCAATCAGGTGTATATAGCTGAGTTGCAACAGGCAGATATTTTGAAGAAATTTTCTTCTTGCTCATATCACCGTCATAAAGTTTGTTGAAAACATCTGTGTTGTAATACTGATGAAACCAACCCATAATCTCTACACCTTGGGTAAAGTTATCAATGTTAATCTTAGAAAGTTCAGCAATTACACCGTTACTGTCATAATCAAGGTTTAGGAGAAGTTTTACATAATCATCAAGGTCATTTTGGAATACGGTCATATTCTGACCTAAATATTCATTGACCTTTACAAACAGAAGTATGTACAGAGCTTTGTTGTTTTTCTCTGCTTTATACTTACCAATATTCATTTCATCTTCCGGTGTAAAATCAAGAACATTATCACCTAAAGTAGAAATAATTTTAGGTTCTTTTTCTTCTTTGGACAAGAACAATTGATTATTGAAAGGCAATAGAGAATTTGCATCCATATATCTAAGTGCTACAATTCTTGTGAACCAAATATAAGCAATATCCTCAATGGCATCATTAAAAGAAGTAACATAGTCTTCTTCGTTACTTCTGCTTATTTTTTCAATAAAATGATGTCTTGCAACTTTTTCTTCTTCAGTTAAGTGACCGTAAAATTGAGAAATACCATTTTCCGTAACACCAAAGTAAGTTGCCCTTTCCTTTATATCTTCAATTAATTTGTTTCTTGCAAAAATTGCAAAATTTCTAATTGCTGTTCTGTCCATTTTCTTTATTCAAACCTTTAATATTAATTACAACCAACTCAGGGTTGTTAAAAAGTCTTGGTAAAATATAGTTATACTTAGGGTAGCTGATACCCCTACTAACTATCAACACTGAATTTTCCTTTACATATTCTCCACCTGAAAAGGTAGGAAAAAAGCCTTTGTGACCTATCAGTCCCTTGTCTTTATGAGGTAGGCTGATCATTCCACCATGTTCATGACCTGAAAGTATTAAGTCAAATTTATACCTAAAATAGCTTTTTGCATAAACAGGAAAATGTGCAAGTAAAATTCTATAATTTTCTTTATTGGAATTATAATTTACATTTTTCAGTTGTGTTGCCATAGAATTTTCTGACAATTTCACACCGTCATATACACCACAAATATCAATCTTGTTGCCATTTATAGTGACCTTTTCCACTTTATCCTCAAGAACCTTTACACCGATTTTCTGTAAATCGGATAAAACTTCTTCAGGTTCTTTCAGTCCATATTCGTGATTACCCGGTGCAAAATAGCAGTTATATTTCCGTACAAGAATATTAGCTAACTCATACCCTTGCTGACAACCACTAATTCTATCAACTAAATCTCCACCTAAAAAAACTACATCAGGTGAAATATTTTCTATTCTTTTTACTATTTCACCTATATCACCACAATTATGAAAGTCAGAAACAAAGACAACTTTTACACTTTTCTTTATTTTCTCACTTTCAATTGTGTAGGTTACATTCTTGATTTTGCGAAATCTAATATCACTAACTGCAATAAAAATTATTACAACTAGGATAACAAAAAGAATTGAAAAAATAATATACTTTATCATTAAGTTACCTTAAATTAAAATGCCCAGTTACCATCTTTGAAGATAGGTACTCTCTTGCCGTCTCTAGTAATAGCAGTAATGTTTAAGTCCTCATTACCAATCATAAAGTCAACATGAACTAAGCTATCGTTAATACCTCTTTCTCTGCATTGTTCAAGAGTTAAATCTTCATAATCCTTTAGACAGTTTGTAAAGCCCTCACCAAATGCTAGGTGACAAGCAGCATTTTCATCAAACAATGTGTTGTAGAATAGAATTTCACTGTTTCTGATTGGTGAATCATATGGTACAAGTGCCACTTCACCAAGATAAGCTGAATTTTCATCCATTGCAATAATTGACTTTAGTAGGTCCTCATTCTTTTCAGCCTTTACTTCTACTGCCTTACCATTTTCAAATCTTACTGAGAAATTCTCGATTAGCTGACCTTGGTATGAAAGTGGCTTTGATGCATAAACAATACCTTCAGCTACACCTTTCTTTGGTGTGATAAAAATTTCTTCTGATGGAATGTTTGCATTAAATGGTACATTTGTACCTAGTGTATCCTCACAACCACCTAGGAACTGAGCAGTTTCAATCATACCTACTTTAAAGTCAGTACCGTTAGATGACTTGTACTCTAATGTTTCAATACCCAGTGAATTTAGGTAGTCACATCTTTCTTTTAGGTCTTTGTTATGTTCTTCCCAATTTTTAATAGGGTCGCCGTTTGCTCTTGAAGTGTATAGGATAGCTTCCCATAGCTTTTCAATAGCAACACTTTTACGCTCATTAGGGAAAACCTTCTTTGCCCAATCAGCACCGGGAACTGCTGCAATACACCACTGATATTTATTATCCATTTGGTCACGATATGGCTTAGTGATTTTTCTCTTAATCTGCTGAGATTTAACCAGCTTTTCCATATTAACGCCCTTTAGTCCGTCAGGGTCTTCACTTTCAAGATAAATCAGTGCAGGTAGCACATCAACCTTGTGCTGAAGTCTTGCCTTTTCCCATTCTTCAACCTTAGAAAGTACCTTTTCTTTCTGCCAACGAACATGAAGCTTAGTAAGTGGCTGATAGTTCCAATCAACAATAACCTTACTTGCACCACTACGGTAACATTCTTCAACAAGCATTTTTACAAATTCAGGTTGGTCAAGTTGTGTAGTAATATACACCTCTTGATTTTTCTGTACATTAACACCCTTTTGGGCAATTAGCTTTGCATAATTTCTTAAATCTGTCTTTTTCATATATATCACCTTATTATCTTTCACTAGGATTATCCATAGTTACATATAAATTATAATACTCAAATTATACTATATTTATTAATAAATTACAATAAAAAGGGTTGTGGCAAATACTTTTCATTATAAGTTATTTACCACAACCTTATTTAACTATTAAATTTTTCTTGCAAAAACAAAGCTACACCATCTTGATTATTACTTAAAATAACCTTAGTTGAAATAGATTTTAATTCTTCACAAGCATTATTCATTGCATAACATTCATCAGAAATTTGAAACATAGGTACATCATTGATAGCATCACCAAAGGTCACTACCCTATCAAAATTATATGTTTCTTTTAACTGCAAAATTTCATTAGCCTTTGAGGCTGTTATAGGCATAATTTCACACCAATAGGAGTCATTATAAATTTCTTTCTGAAATGTTGCTCTAATATTGTTATTTTCTTTAATAGAATTATAAAATTCTTTTACTTCATCATATTCACCAATAATAGTGAAATAAAAAATATCACCCTCATAAAGATTTTCACTGCTGTTCAGAGGGTTCATTCTAGGGTCATTACCTCTAACATCAAGGTAATATTTTGTACCTTGATTTACAAAATTCTTGTTATAGCTAACCTTTTCTACATTATCAACAAATGAATATACCAAAGGGTTTAGTGAAGATTTCTTAATATTCTCAATAATAAAATCTCTGTCAACTTTATTAAAGTAATTTGAATTAACTATTTTTCCTGTATCTTTCATCATTGTGAAAGTGCCGTTATACACAACTACAGGTAATTTTAGGTTCAAGCCCTCAATTTTATCACTTGCAGAAACTAAACTTCTTGCAGTAGCAACTGTAAAGTTCATTCCCTTTTCAATAAGGGAATTAATGATATTTTTGCTATTTTCACTAATCTTAACATCACTGTTCAGTAGTGTACCGTCAAGGTCAGAAACATAAAGTGTATTCATTTATTCCTCCCAAAACAGTTCATCCAAAGTTTTATTAAGTGCTTTACAAATTGCAATGCAAAGTTTGATTGTAGGGTTGTAGTCACCTTTTTCTATCGCATTTATAGTTTGTCGTGATACACCAACAAGTTCAGCAAGTTTAGCCTGAGAAATATCCATACCTGCCCTAGCAGATTTTAATTTTAAATTTTTCATTCTTCAATCTCTCTCTTTTCTGCTTTTTTGTCAATGATGATTTTGATAACTGCAATTACTGAAATTATTAAAAATGTAACACCACAAACTAGGTTCATAAAAAATGTTTCATCATCACCTTTAGTGATTATATTTCCAAAAAAACAAGCAAAGTTAATTGCACTTACAACCAGAAAAACAATAATATACCTTGAAAGATTACCGGACAATGAAACATAAGCATCCTTAATAATTGAATAACCGGCAAACACAACAACACCTAAGCAAATACCAACAAAGTTCATTGACATTGTGTCAAGCCAATCACCAAACAATTTGCAAAACAGACCGTTAGCAATATAGTAAGCGATAACTGTAAAGAAAGAATACTTATATGCTACACCTTGAATAGCCTTTTGTCTTTCATCGTAATTGTTAGTAGGCTTACCCTTTTTCTTTCTATATAAATGTGCAAAAAGACGAACAAGGAAAACCAATACAAAACCTGCAACCATACCCAATGCAAAAGAAAGTTTCTCTGTATTAATCATAATAAAACCTCCAATAAAAATTTATTTTTATCTCTTGACTATATATTACTACCTAGATTACATTATGTCAAGTATATTTTACATTTATTTTGAAATATTTTACTTTATGTTAAATTAGCTTTTCTAATATATTTTTTAGACAATAAAAAAGTCACACCGTAACAGTGTGACTTTAAAATCTAATTTACTTTTTCAGTACAACCTTATTTGTCTTTTTCTTAGGTTTCGTAATAGCAATAAACTTATACCTTACAACATCATAGGCTCTGCCAAGGTTAAATTTCTTTGAAAGAAATAAACCAATTTCAGCCACAATAATGCCACCGATAATATCAACAAACACATGTTGCTTTACAAATACAGTTGACATACAAATTAATATAGCAAGAACAAACCACACCTTGCTATACATAGGGTGAACCTTCTTACACCTTAAAGCACCTCTAAAGCAAATCCAGCTTTCCATACAATGGATAGATGGGAAAAGATTATTAGGTTGGTCTAATGAATAAACAGCATTAGTCAACCAGTTAAGAACACCTCCGGAAGGAACATTTGCTCTTGTCATAGTGGTTGGGATAATAACAAAACAAAATAGGCAAATGGTTTTGCACACAAATTCAGCAGCAAAAAGCTCATTGCAAAGACTTCTACTTTCTTTAGCAAACACCAAGAATCCTATAATCCACAACACATAAGAAAGAATATATATCACTACAAAAGAGGATACAAAAGGAATGTAGCTATCTAATTTTATTGAAAAATCATAATGTGGCATTTTGTTGGTAAAGAACCTTGTCATATTGTAAACAAGGGTGTTCCAAACAATACAAACCACAATAGGCAAATACGCATATCTTGGAATTAACTGTCTTTTCATATCAAACATATTAGCACAACCACATTTCAAAATCAAGATTTAATCCGGGTTTTATATACCTTTTACAAAAAATGTACATAAATTAACATACATATTTTATGAATAAGTCCATTTGTTTATTCATATATTTTGGTAAATATATAGAAATTGTAGAATTTGTCGAATTTCGTTGGTGCATTTCATTGTATTAAAGTGATAAATAGTGTATAATGTATGGGTACAAGGTAGTGCATATATTCGGTGTGCTACCTTTTTTCCGTAGTAATATACAATTAAAAAATGAGGAGCAGAATTATGGAACATTTTATGAACTCACTGCAAACTGTCTTAAACGACATTGACAACGCAGTATGGGGTCCTGTAATGCTGATACTGCTTGTTGGTACAGGTGTTTACCTAACCTTTAGGTTTGGTTTCCTAACTTGGAAAAATCTTTTTCCATCACTAAAAGCACTTTTCAGCAAAGAAGCAAGAATTAAAAAAGACGGTGGCAAAGGTGATGTTTCTCCTTTTGCAGCACTTATGACAGCACTTGCATCTACAATAGGTACAGGTAACATTGTTGGTGTTGCTACTGCTATGGTAGCCGGTGGTCCCGGTGCTTTGGTGTGGATGTGGATTTCAGCAGCATTTGGTATTACAACAAAGTTTGCCGAATGTGCGTTGTCTATTAAGTACAGAGTTGTTAATGACCGTGGTGAAATGCTTGGTGGTCCTATGTACTCAATTAAGGCAGCATTTCATGACAAGCTACCGGGTAAAATTTTGGCAGTATTATTTGCAATCTTTGCATTACTTGCATCATTCGGTATCGGTAACTTAACACAAGCTAACTCAATCTCCGATGCAGTTAACTCAACCTTTACTATACCTACATGGGTAACAGGTCTAATCCTTACTGTTATGGTACTGCTTATTGTTTTAGGTGGTATTCAGAGTATTTCAAAGGTTTCTTCAGTACTGGTTCCTGCAATGGCTGTCTTTTACATTATCGCAGGTCTTGTAGTTATTTTCGGTAACATTTCAGGTATTCCTGAAGGTCTAAGAAACATTTTTGTTATGGCTTTCTCCGGAAAATCAGTTGCCGGTGGTATAGCCGGTACACTTACTGCAACAATGATGAACTCAATGCGTTATGGTGTTGGCAGAGGTGTATTTAGTAATGAAGCCGGTATGGGTTCTGCCGCTATTGCTGCAGCTGCTGCACATACTGACAACCACATTCGTCAAGGCTATATCAATATGTGTGGTACATTCCTAGACACAATTGTTGTTTGTACAATTACAGGTTTAGCTATTGCATCATCCGGAGTGCTTGGTACAACTAATGCAGCTATGGATGGCACATATGTTATTGATAACAACAAAATCACTATTGCATCTCACAATATTGGTTCTGACTCCTCATACAAAGATACAATTTATGAGTATGCATTAACTGATGATGGTTTCTCATTAACTGATGATAGTGGTAATGTTACAAACTACACACCTTGTACTAAAGAAAAAATTGCTACAAATCAGGAAACTGACTTTGACAAGAAAATGGATGGTGTAAAAGCTAAGGCTACCGAAACAACTTTACAGGGTACATGGCAAGATGAAAGTGGTAACAATGTAAAGTTCAGTACTGATGGACAGTACGAATCACTTACACTAACAACCGGTGCTAAGCTAACAATTGAAGCATTTAGAAGTGTACTTGGTGATGTTGGTGCTTATCTTGTTACCATTGGACTTATCCTCTTTGCTTTCTCTACTATTCTTGGTTGGGAATATAACGGTGAAAAGGCACTTGAGTTCCTTGCTAAAAAGCCACTTGTATGTTACATATACAGAATAATATTCTCACTTGTTGTTTACTTCGGTGCAGTAATTTCTCTTGATATTGTATGGTCATTCTCAGATATTGCAAACGCACTTATGATTATTCCTAATGTTATTGCCGTATTAATCTTAAGCAATAAACTTGCAAAAGAAACTAAGAAATTCCAGCCAATTTGGAAAGAAGAAAGAGCAAGAGCTAAGAATAATAAGTAATATTTGATTTAATAGTAGTAATATACAATAGCAGATATAAACAATAGATAATATTTAACTTTATTTACTGTTACTAAAAATAATATATATAAACTTAAAGGAGTGGTTAATCAAACCACTCCTTTCCTTTCCCTATTCTCATTTTTATTGTAATTTATAATAAAGATAGTAAACTATATCTATAAATTTGGGTTTGTGAGGATGATTAAATATGAAAGTGTAAACTATGTCCTTGTATAAACTGTAAATTATCTGGTTGTATAATTCATAATACAACAATATTTTGTAGCATAAACAGTACCGATTTTTATATCATATTATG
>ERZ837910.2250-NODE-2250-length-24222-cov-3.784789_pt1 | contig 24222 bp, 18 predicted proteins | sample MGYA00519940_ERZ837910 | MGnify/ENA primary metagenome ERZ837910 (study PRJEB31850, sample SAMEA3708825) | human gut metagenome | biome: human gut; feature: human-associated habitat; material: faeces | place: China | collected 2014 ... | reverse complement strand
GAATCGAACCTACAACTGCCCCTTAGGAGGGGGCTGTTATATCCATTTAACTATGGGAGCACACAAAACATATTTTAGCATACTGTGACTTAGTAGTCAAGAAAAGGAGATAATTTATGTCAGACAATAACAACAATAATAATAATAACAATAATAATAATGATGATAATATAGAAAATACAAACAATTCAAATAATAACAACGATAATTATGAAGAGGTCTGCTATATATGCCGCCGCCCTGAAAGCAAAGCTGGTAAAATGATACATATTCCAAATAATATATGTATCTGTAATGATTGTATGCAGAAAACTTTTGATTCCATGAACAACATGAATCTTAACGGTACTTTCCCTAATATGCCTTATATGGATATGTTCGGTTTTGGCATGCCGAATATGCCAAGTGGTGACGGAATACCAAATTCCCAGAAAATCAAGAAAAAAAAACCGGCTGAAAAGAAAAAAACTGAAAATGTACAGACAGAAGTGTTTGATATAAAGCATCTTCCTGCTCCACATATTATAAAATCAAAACTTGATGAATATGTTGTCGGTCAGGAATTTGCCAAAAAGGTAATGTCTGTTGCCGTTTACAACCATTATAAAAGAGTTTTATCAGACAATATTGAAGAAGATGACGGCATCGAAATTGAAAAATCAAATATGCTGATGGTTGGCCCTACAGGATGTGGTAAAACTTACCTTGTTAAGACTCTTGCCAAAATTCTTCAGGTTCCTCTTGCAATTACTGATGCAACTTCACTTACAGAAGCCGGATATATAGGTGATGACGTTGAAAGTGTTCTCTCAAAACTTCTCGCAGCTGCCGACAATGATGTTGAGAAAGCAGAACATGGAATTATTTTTATAGACGAAATTGACAAAATTGCAAAAAAAAGAAATACAAACAGCAGAGATGTAAGTGGCGAATCCGTACAGCAGGGAATGCTTAAACTTCTTGAGGGAAGTGATGTTGAAGTTCCTGTCGGTGCAACAAGCAAAAATGCAATGGTACCTCTCACAACAGTAAACACAAGAAATATCCTGTTTATCTGCGGCGGTGCCTTCCCTGAACTCGAAAAAGTTATCAAAAACAGACTCACAAAACAGTCATCTATCGGTTTTGAAGCTGAACTTAAAGACAAATATGATAAAGACGAGAACATACTCGCAAAAGTTACAACCGAAGACCTCAGAGAATTTGGTATGATTCCTGAATTTTTGGGACGTCTTCCTATAGTATTTGCTCTGCAGGCAATGACTGAGGATATGCTTGTACAGATACTTACCCAGCCTAAAAATGCTATCTTAAAACAGTACAAAAAATTACTTGCACTTGATGAGGTTGACCTTAAATTTGATGACGATGCCGTTCATTGCATAGCTAAAAAAGCTCTCGAAAAAAATACCGGTGCACGAGCACTGCGTGCCATTATCGAAGATTTTATGCTTGACATAATGTATGAAATTCCAAAGGATGATATGATAGGAAGAGTTACTATTACCGAGGATTATATAAACCATAAGGGTTCACCTCTTATAGAAATGCGTGAGAGCGGCGAAGCTAAAATCCTGACACAGAGAGAACTTCCGGAAGCATAATTTTAATCTGTTTATAAATAATATGCCCGATAATGACTATTTTCGACTTTTCGAATCGTTAATATTCGCTATCGGGCTGTTTTATTTACTATTTTTAAATTGTCTGTTGTTTTATCCATTTATCCAATTGTTCATTTAATAATTTAAACGGTGCTTCTCCCATTGCAAGTATAAATTCGTGAAATTTTTTAGGTGTAAACTTTTTTCCAAGTTTCTTTTCTGCTTTCTGATACATCTGCTCAATTTCCAAATACCCTATTGTATATTTGAGATAATTAGCCGGTTCTGACACTATGCTGTCATATACCGTTTTACTCTGTTCCAGATTAAAACCATATGCAGAAAGATACTTTATGAGCTTAGATAAATCCCAGCCGTTATAATTTATTCCTATATCTGCTTTCGCATATATGCACAGAGTAGCTGCCGTATTTTCACGAAGTATCTCTGCTGTTTCTTTGTCAAGCCCGGCATATTTATAACTGTACAGTTCTGCATAAGTCCCCCAGCCCTCTACATAGCCTCCCACATTTACTATACTCCTGAATGGAGCAGGTGATTTTGAATAAAAATAGCAGTTCTGATAGAGATGCCCCGGATAACTCTCATGTGCTATTGTAGTAAATGCTTTACTTAAATCATATTTTTTATTTCCGTTAAGATACACAACATTATTATTATAATTATCTATTGCCGGCGTGAGATAAAATGCCGGACTAAGACTTTCCTCAAGTGAACTGTCAACATATTTAACCTGATAATTTATATCATCGGGCAATGCCGGAAAATCTTCTTTCATTGCTTTTTTTAAATGCTCTATAACTTCTTTGGGTTTTGTATACTTGTATTTAACATTTATGGCATTTTCATAAACTTTTGAATTTTTTGCAATTATTTCCGATATGTTTTTATGTGCATCTTTTAACTTTTTGTCAGTGAGAATTTCCATTTCACTTACACTTCTGTTAGAACCTGTTTTTACTTTTGCAAGATACTCATAATATTTCTTTCCGTTTTTAAATCCGCAAAGACCCCCATTATTTTTTCCCGTGCCTTTAAGAGCATTCAAGCCGTCAATAAGCGTTCTGTATGCCGGAATAACTTTATTTATAACCGCACTTTTATTCTGAGCAATAAATTTATTTTTTTTCTCTGTACTTAACCCTTGCAAAGCCGCAAGCCTGTTTTCAAATGTCGTGATAAGATAATTGTTCTCCGTATTTTTTATAAATGCACTGCACTGTTTTACCACAAGCTCTACATTGGAATCACTCATAAACAAACCCTTGCCGGCTTTGTATTTTTCATATTCCATAATTTCCTTAAAATAGTCAGGAACAAGATTTAACAGTTTAATATAATCTTCTACGTCCTTTATCGAATAAAAATTATATTCAACCAGAAGTACAGGAAGCTGTGCCTGAACCCCTGAAGTTTCACTCAAATATTCATCATACCCCTGATAATTTGAAGATTCCAGATTTATATCAATCATATACTCGGCAAGGTCATACATAAACTGCTGCGATTTCGTCAGCTTATCATAATTAAAACTTCTAAGTGTTGCTTTTGTATTCTCGTATACCGAATATGTACTATGCTGTTCATTCTCATCTGCACTTCCAAAACTGACCTCAATATTATCAAGTCCATAGATTTTTTTATTCTTTAATGTATAATTTAATGTCAACGTGTCATTTGATACGTTATCAATGAAAAGCTGATTTAAAAATGCATCAAAATCCTCCTGCATTTTTTTAACACTTCTCGAATTGTCATAGTTCACGTTTTCCTGCAAAACACTGATTACAGAAAAATAATTTCCTTTTATTGCTCCAAATGCAAACAATCCAAAAAGCACCGCTATTAAAATTTTAGTCAGCTTATTTTTCAATTTATTTCACCACCTTTTTTATATATTTACTTTAAATTGCCATATTTTATGTGTAGAATGAATGAATAATTAACAAATGTTACAAAAGTTTAGAAAAACGATTAGATATTTCGTATATTACCCAGCCGAAATAATCGACATTTTTTTACATATAAAGTTAAAATACTTTATTTTTTTGTATATACTTTTCTCTGCAAACATGTTAATATAAATATATCAAGGGATGCGTTCAGCAATAAAAGCATACTTTTGGTATTACTCGTAACATTAAACATAATTATGGTTAATGCACTTTAAACCTATAAATATCAGTGCAGAAATGAGGTTATCCAGCCATATGCTTGCAGAACAGAATACTTTATCCACGAAATCCGCTAATACATACGAAAATATACTTTTGGGATTTTTTAAGATTTTTAAGACAGATACAACACTAAATCCAATCAATTATATTGTTTCAAACTTTGACATCCATGACGAGACTATTCCGGACTATATCCCTTTTTTAATAAACTTTAACCATTCGGAATACCTTTTAAACATTTTGATATGGGATTATGAACAGCTCTGCTAATCAAAATTCCATTTTACTTTTTTAAATGTTTTTATCTAATTTTTTAATGTTTCTATCTGAATTTTTAATATTTTTACTCTGAAATATTTCTTGAATTTTAATCTGAATAACAGTCCTTATTAACTTTTGCACTTTAAACAGTCATGTAACATATTGTCTGATTTTTCATATAAATATATGGATTAGATATATAAGTATATTCTAATTTATAAAATATATGATTCTGATAACGAAAGGAATTTTATATGAATAATATGAATTTCAGACGACAAACAAATTGTCAGAGCTGTGGAAACTGCCGACAGCAGAATAATGTATCTGACTCTGACCGCTGCTGCAACAAACCTGTCATTGAACCAAGAAATGACAACCAGGGATGTGGCCGCCAGATGGGTTCGCAGTGCAGCAACGGCTGCAACAGGCAGAATGTAAACCCTATTCAAAATAATTGTAACTGTAATAATATGCAGTCTGTAACTAATGAAAATTGTGCAGAAGCAATTTCTCATATTGATATGCATAACATTCCTATAGGAATCGGATATGTTCCATGGCAAAAATGGAGAAAGATAAATGCACTTTGTGACGGTCTTTCACAGGGAACAATTTTCAAAGAATTATCTTTACCTTTCTATGGTTGTATTCCAAATGGTTTTTGCAATAATAAAGGAGGTACAAGATGAACAGAGAAAAGCATAATCTTTTAGCCTATATCACTCAGGTAAGCTTCGCAATGGATGACACGGTTTTATTTCTTGACACTCATCCCTGTGACAAAGAAGCCCTTTGTTATTACGAGCAGCTAAAAAAAGAAAGAAGAGATGCTGTAAGAGAATATACGCAAAAATACGGACCTCTCTCAAAATATGACGTTGAAGATTCCTGCTATTGGGAATGGGTAAAAGACCCATGGCCTTGGGAGTAAAGGAGCACCGTTCTGCTCCGGCAAAATCAAAATAATATATTAAAAATCTTTGCGATTGTCGCAGAAATGAGGAATTTATGTTTAATTATGAGAAGCGATTGCAATATCCCGTTAATATAACAAGGTGTGATCCAAAGGCAGCTATGGTAATTATAAGTCAATACGGTGGTCCTGATGGCGAGGCCGGTGCGGCATTACGTTATCTTTCCCAGCGCTACAGCATGGTTGACCGTCGTGTTATGGGAACCCTTACTGATATTGGCACTGAAGAACTTGGACACCTTGAAATCGTTGCAACTATCATCAGACAGCTTACAAAAAATCTTACACCAGAAGAAATCAAAGCCTCCGGATTTGATAAATATTATATTGACCACACACTTGCCATTTGGCCGCAGGCTGCAAGTGGTGAACCTTTTAGTGCAAGCCAGTTCCAGAGCACAGGTGATACAATCACCGACCTTTACGAAGATATGGCGGCGGAACAAAAAGCCCGTTTGACATATGACAATATTCTCCGCATTGTCAAAGACCCGGAAGTCGCTGACCCTATCCGTTTTCTTCGTGAAAGAGAAATCGTTCATTTCCAGAGATTCGGCGAATGTTTAAGACGCACTCAGGAAAATCTTGACTGCCGAAACTTCTATGCTTTTAATCAGCAGATTGATAAGAAGAGCTGTGGAAAATAAAAATGAATAGATTTTGCATATGATATAATGTTGTTAGGCAAAAGGAAATAATAGGCCATGACGGACAGCTAACGAAAACCCCGAAAGTGTACCAGACTTCCGGGGTTTTCTATTCCTATCGTTTTCCAACAAGCTACAATTGTTGCCCCCTCACAAATCCCCTAAAATCAGGCTTTTAAAATATTATAAGTTCTCGAATACAGTTGTCCTGATGGCAAAGCTGGAGCAGCAATATCGGTGTGTTTTTCCCGGCACCCACTATAACTATTGACTTTTTTATCTACGCTCCTATACTGTAAGTAGATTGTCACTGCAACCAGTACAACTACCGCAAAGGCAAAAGCAAAAAATGAGGATTAAAATGAACAAAATATTCAAAAATATAGATAAACTACTGGAAACTGATTTAGCAAAAAACTCAATTAAAGTAATAGATAATTCAGGATATACTATAGGAAAAATAGAACCTGTTGCCATAGAAAGCTGCATGACTCCCGGCACTTTCAGAATAACACCTGTCTCCATAAAAAATGAAAATGAAAGTATAATTTTTAATAATGGAAGAGATAAACTGAAAATTTTGGTGAAGGATTTTGAGGATGGAACAGTTATAGTACAAACAGACGAATTTATACCTCAAACCACAAAAGCAAAAAGTCAGTGTACCAGCTGTACCAATTGTGGAAGATGCAGTTGGTAACCAGCCTATGATATTAAGCCTTCCATGCCAAAATAAGTGGAAATTGTCTTAACAGATATTTAAATGGAAAGTAGGCCTCCGCTTGCAATATTCCGCTTTTTTATGTAATATTAGTTGTAATGTGTTTTTCTGCTAATCATATTATAAATAGGTTAGCAACGCTTTTTATCTGCATTAATTTTAAATATCGGAGGATTTTTATGCGACTTAGAAATGTAAAAGGTTCTCAGAAAAAAATTCTTGAAAACCCTTATACTATACAAACTGATGGAACAAACGGCGAAGATTATAAAGGTCTTTGGAACAAAAAAATTTTCAAAAATGACAACCCTATTCATATTGAAATAGGTATGGGTAAAGGGCAGTTTATTATGGGCCTTGCTTCAAACAATCCTGACATAAACTATATCGGTATTGAAAAATATTCAAGCGTTCTTGTCCGTGCTCTTGATAAAAGAGAAAATCTTGAAACAGATAACCTTATGTTTCTTAGAATGGACGCCGAGGATATTGCAGAATATTTTGCCCCTGAAGAAGTTTCAAGAATTTACCTAAACTTTTCAGACCCTTGGCCAAAAGACCGTCATGCCAAAAGACGTCTTACATCCTCACAGTTTCTTGCCAGATATGACAAAATTCTTGCTAAGGATGGACATATTCAGTTCAAGACAGATAATCGTCCACTTTTTGATTTTTCTCTTGAAGAAATAAAGGAATCAGGATGGATAATTGATATGTATGACTTTGATTTACACAAAAACGGTCCAGCTAAAGATAATATCATGACAGAATACGAAGAAAAATTTTTCAATCAGGGTAAGCCTATCTGTAAACTAATATGTCACAGAGCGTAATATTATATTAAATTACTATTACCATATTTCATGAATGACGATAAATTTTGAAACTACTTTAGAACACCAAAGACGGTCTTTCCTATAAAGAAATTAAGACTGCCGCTAAACAAGTAACGGCAGTCTTTTTATTAAAATTATCTTCCAATCTTTTTAATATCTGAAAATTATCTTTTAATCTTTTCACTATCTAATTTTTTGCTCATTCTTTTGAATTTTTCACTCATCCAATGCTTCTACTTTTTTCCCACGCAGCCTATATGATATTATCTTGTTTAACAAAAATGCAAATACGGCTACTACCGGAACTCCTATAAACATTCCTACTACTCCGAAGTAAGCTCCTCCAACTGTTATTCCAAATATAACCCATATCGGACTGAGCCCTGTTGATTGTCCCAAAAGTCTCGGTCCCAAAATTAAACCATCGAACTGTTGAAGTACAAATATCATTATGACAAATATAAGTGCATCTTTCGGACTTGTACAAAGATATATAAGTGTTCCCGGAACTGCTCCAATAAATGGTCCAAAATACGGAATCATATTTGTTATTCCGACTATTACGCTTATAAGTACCGTATAAGGCAAATGTAATATATTCATTATCACAAAGCATAAACATCCTATTATAAGTGAATCAATCGCCTTACTTATAAGAAATGCACTAAATATATCGTTGCATTCTCCAAATGTTTTACAGATTGTATCTCCCTTTTTCTCACTGAATATTGAGTATACAAGTCTCTTTCCCTGATATTTAAACTTTTCTCTTTCTACAATCATATACATTGATATAATCAACGCCAACAAAATATTTATTACTACCTTTACGATTGAAACTGATACCGAAAATACCATAGGAATCACATTTCCAACTACATTTGTTCCATATTTTATAAGGTTCGGAACCATCTCATTTAATCGTTCACTTATATAATCCGTATCTATCTCAGGATATTTTTCATGCAAATCGGCCAAAAATTTAATAATTTTGTTGTACACTACAGGGATGTTTCCCGTCAGTTCTGCAATACTGTCTCCTATCTGTGGGATCACAAACACAAAGGCTATTGTTATAAAACCTATAAGCAGTACATATGAGATAAACAGCGATAACATTCTGACCGATTTTTGACATTTTTTCCCTTCCACATGTCTTTCAAACAATCCATATATCTTCTCAAAGAGCGGTGAAACAAAATATGCAATTATTACTGCTACAAAAAACGGTGACAGCACTTTACAAAAGTTCATCACAAATGCTTTTGTCGCACTCCAGTTTTGAAGCATTATAAAAATGATGGCTCCCCAAAATATAACAAATAACGCATATAAACATACTTTCAAATATTTCTTATCAAAATTAAACCATCCAACTGTTTCTCTTTCTGCTTTTCCATGTAGCAGATAAAGCTTTTTTTCACTGTGAAAAACACTGTCTGAAGTATTCTCTTTTTCACATTTGTCCTTATCTTCTTTCTCCAAATCATTCTTTGAGATTTTGGGGATTTGTTCTTCATTGCTTTTGTCTAACTGATTTTTGTTTTCTTCTTCGCCGTCAACCATAAATATGCTCCTCCCTTATTTTATATCCCTTTAATGTTTTTAATCTTTGTATTATAATAATAACAAATCACAGATTTTTTAAAAGTACTGTTTTGCAAAATTAAGCAAATTTTAATTTTATGCTTTAAATGCAGCAATACAGCATACAACATTTTATTTTAATTATGGAGGTAATATTTTATGACAGACGCACTTATTTTTTTAGCACCGGGATATGAAGAAGTTGAAATGCTCACGGTTGTTGATATGGTTCGCCGTGCCGGACTTACAATAGACATGGTTTCCATCACTGATTCCCTTGAAGTAACAAGCTCACACAATGTTACCATAAAAGCTGATAAACTATTTAAAGATGCTGATTTCGACAGTGCAAAAATGATAATTCTTCCGGGTGGTATTCCGGGAACACCAAATCTTTTAGCATTCAAACCACTTACTGATAAAATTTTAGAGTTTAAAGAAAACGGAAAACTTCTCTCTGCTGTTTGTGCCGCTCCTACGGTTTACGGTGAACTTGGAATTTTAAAAGAAAACAAAGCGACCTGCTATCCCGGAATGGAAGCAAAACTGAATTGTGCCAAATACCTTGAAGAACCTGTTGTTATTGACGGTCAATTCACAACCAGCCGTGGAATGGGTACATGCATTGAATTTGCAGGCGCTATTATCGAACGCCTTAAAGATAAGAAAACAGCCGAGGATGTAAAAGCTAAAATTGTATATAATATAAAATAGTATGATGCAAGGGTCAAAAGCTGATAAACATTTAATAATCTAAGACATAAATTAGGGGGCAAACTTTAATTTGTCCCCAACATTATTTTTGCTTTCTTTTTTTACTGCTGTTCCATCATTCTGCTCCATGCTCTTGCATCAAGCTTTTCTTCATATGCATCCGCTGCTGCATCATATTCATCCTCGTCATCTATGTCTTCCATCTCAAAGTCATCGTTGCCTAAATCTTTAAGTCTGAATACATAATATTCCGTAACATTTTCAACATCGCCCGGAATTGCAGCGCAATAAGTTTTTCCATTTACTTCATAGATTTCATCAATATAAAAATCTTTATCGACACCATCTTCATCCGTAAGTGTAACTACTGTTTCCTCGTATCCATAATCGTTATTTTTCTTTGCCATAATAGTAATAGCCTCCAATTATTATTTTACTGTTATATTTATTTTTTTTGCATATCCATTTCTGGCATATACATATATTTTACATTTGCCCTTTTTCTTAGCTTTAATATTTCCTGTTTTTGATACAGTTGCAATTTTCTTATCATCAGATGCATATCTTAATCTTCTTGCATGCTTATTTGAAAGAGGTTTCTTCTTTTTGTCAACCAGCACTGTTTCTGCCTTAATCTTGATAGTCTTTCCAACCTTTAATGCATAAAATTTTTTTGGAATTTTAACTTTCTTTACATTTGTCCACTTTGCATTTTTCCTTCCAACTACATGTGCTGTTATGGTTTTTCCTATATTATACTTTTGTCCGTTAACTATGGTATAGGCAGATACATAAATCTTATAATTCTTTTTAAGATTCAGTTTTTTTCCATTGACCTTTTTTATCTTAATTTTTCCTGCCTTTCCGGATTTAACAATATTTTGTGATTTCTTTGTATATTTTTTATCACACTCCTGAACATATACAACATATCCTGTTGAACTTTTCAGTTTGCCCCACGACACAACAAGCATATCCTTAACCTGAGATACCTTAAATCCTGCATTCAGTTTGATTTTATTTTTTTGAACATCAAATTGTAGAATTTGATTATCATCATTGCCGCTGTTATCATCTGTTTTTCCATTATTGTTGTCGTTTCCGGCATCACTATTGTTATCATTACCATTGTCAATAGCCGCATTTTCTACTTTGACTTTAAATGATGTGTCACTTAACAATTTTTCATCATCGTGTTCATATTCATAATCACCCAGTCTATATGAAACTCCGAATTCATGTTCCCCTATTTCTAAATTCTCGAGATACCGGCTTTTCAATATAACTGTTCCATCCTCTGACATAGCATAATCAGTTCCATTAGTCAGTTCATCATTGCCGTTTTTTAACTTTTTGACAATATTTCCATTTAATTCAAGTTCAACTTTACAATCCTCACCGGATGATTTTACATATGTTGCACTGTCTGATTTTTGTATGGTATCTTTGTACAAAGTTATACCATTTGATGATATATAGTTACTGTTTCCCATAGAATCGCTAAGTTTTGCGTAAACCACATTTTTTCCTGTATCTTCTATATAAAATTCGTCCTCATATGCTTTCCACAAATCCTTATTAAGTTTTATCAAATCATTTCTTGAGAGAACTTTATCAGATATATAATATTTAATCTGTGCTACATCACTGACAATATTTGTCGGCACTATGCTTACCTTAGCTTTATCTTTTAACAAAATTTTGAAGTTAAAATCTTTGCAAAAAATTTCCCATTTATTGTCATCAACGCTAATCTGTCCGGAAAGTGCAGGTTCATAAGGCGTAGATGAATACTGTGGTGCCTCTGTTGGCACTGCTGTCACCTGCGGTGTCTCTGTTGGTATCGGTGTCTCTGTTGGTACTGTTGTCTTCGTTGGCACCGGTGTCTCCGTTGGTACTGTTGTCTTCGTTGGTACCGGTGTGTTTGTCGGTGCTGCCGTTTGCTCTGGCAGCTCTGTCGGACTTGGTGTCGATGTGGCACCTACCTCTTCAGGACCCTTTACAACCAGTGTGGCTTTAGGGTGACTGGAAACATATTCCTCTGTTTCCTGCGTTGTGGCCTGTATTACAAACCTTCCCGGCTTCGTAACAGTAAGTATACTTCCTGCTATATATCCTTCTCCTGTTGTCGGTTCATTATCATAATTCATGTCAACAATAGTGTAACTTTCAACCGGACCTGCATTTTTATCAAAACTAAACATTCCTAATGCTTCTATATCTATAGGATTTCCATCATACACAACTGTTGCTTTAGAAGTTCCATTGGAAATAGAACCTTTTCCTGTCGTAACACTTGCTGTAACTGTCAGACTGCCGTCACTGTTTCTTGCACAACTATTAGCTCTGCCATTTCCTATACTGTATGAAACCGAGTCCGCATAACGTATATTATGCTCTCCGGCACTTGGAGGAGCAATCTCTATCTTTGCTGTATAGTTCTTGTTATATCCTGCAATTGTTCCGGCATCAACTTTTTTACCATCCAAATACCACTCTACACTTGTTACACTCCCTTTTCCTTCATTGCAGCTTGCCGCATTACGTATTGGCTGCTTCTTTTCAGGTTCAGCTACATATAAATTTATGCTCCCGATTATCAACGTATCAGTATCTTTATCATAGCTGTCACTATACTTGTAATATCCAAACTGATGCACCCATGCCGGAACTTCTTCATCTGCTTTTACGCATATTCCGGCTTCCATTATATATGACACTAAAATACTCAGCACCAGAAATAACGACATCATTTTTCTTTTAATTGTTTTTAACTTTTTTCTCTTCATAATTTTAATACCCCTTTTTTTATTCATACAGTTCTAATAATAACCTAATCTGCAATTACAGTGCAACATATTTTTCAAACTAAACCACTTATTTTTCAAACCTTGTGCATAACTTTGATTTTTGAATCTTATATATATTCTTCGCAATTTTGAACTTTTATAATTTGCTTTTTCTCTTTGAACTTTGTTCAATTTCCCTCAAAAAATATATTGAACTTTTTTTGAACTTACGTTATAATTCCAAATATAAAGTTCACCTAATATATTTACAAATGGAGGTCATTATGAACAAAACCGAAAGCGTAGCCGCCCGTCTGGGTTATATTATGAAACAGCGTGGTCTGAAACAGGTTGATGTGCTTAATCTCACAAAACCATACTGTGAAAAATATCATGTTAAACTGGCAAAAAATTATTTAAGCCAGTATTGCAACGGTAAAAATGAACCCGGAAAAGACATTTTAAATGTTCTTAGTCTTGCACTTGATGTAAATCCCTTGTGGCTTCAAGGTTTTGATGTACCGCAGACTTCAACTGATATGACCGGTTCAGATAATATAACTGCAAAGAATGTTGAAGCGAACGATACGAACACCGCTTTTAATATAAATGTAAATAACGGCTCTTTAGCTAATAACAACAATTTAACGCAAAACGGAGGATATACAAAAATGAAATCTTTTAAAAAATCTTCAAAACTTGACAATGTACTTTACGATGTAAGAGGCCCTGTTCTTGACGAGGCAAACCGCATGGAGGCTGAAGGCTCAAAAATCCTTAAACTTAACATCGGAAATCCTGCTCCTTTCGGTTTTGAGGCTCCTGAGGAAGTTCTTATTGATATGCGTCATGAACTCGAATATTCACAGGGTTATTCAGATTCAAAGGGAATATATACAGCAAGAAAAGCTATTATGCAGTATGCCCAGCTTAAAAATCTGCCCAATATAACAATAAATGATATTTATACCGGAAACGGTGTAAGTGAACTTATCAATCTTTGTATGCAGGCATTGCTTGACAATGGCGATGAGATACTTATCCCTTCACCGGATTATCCTCTTTGGACTGCTACCGCAACACTTGCCGGCGGAAAAGCAGTTCATTATATCTGCGATGAACAATCTGAGTGGTATCCTGATATTGAAGATATGAGAAAAAAAATTACAGATAAAACAAAAGCTATTGTTATTATCAACCCAAACAATCCTACAGGTGCTTTATATCCAAAGGAAATACTTGAACAAATAGTTGAACTTGCTAGAGAACACCAGCTCATGATTTTCTCTGACGAAATTTATGACAGACTTGTCATGGATGGGCAGAAACATATTTCAATTGCATCACTTGCACCTGATTTATTCTGTATTACATTCAGCGGTCTCTCAAAATCACACATGATTGCTGGTTTCAGAATCGGATGGATGGTTTTAAGCGGACGAAAAGATATTGCAAAAGATTACATTGAAGGTCTTAATATGCTGTCAAATATGAGACTTTGTTCAAATGTTCCTGCACAGTCTATAGTCCAGACTGCTCTAGGCGGCTACCAGAGTGTTGAAACTTACATACAGCCGGGCGGAAGAATTTATGAACAAAGAGAGTTTATTTATAAAGCTTTAAATGATATTCCCGGAGTATCAGCCGTAAAACCAAAAGCTGCTTTCTATATCTTCCCTAAACTGGATATGAAAAAGTTTAATATACTGAATGACGAAAAATTTGCAATAGATTTCCTTCGTGAAAAGAAAGTTTTAATAGTACCGGGAAGCGGCTTTAACTGGGGCAGTCCCGACCACTTCCGTATTGTATATCTGCCACAGCTTTCAGTTCTTGAAAAATCTATGGACGGATTAAAAGATTTCCTTGCACATTATCATCAATAAAATGTAATTGTTTTTAATGTCATAGAAATGGCTATTATACGACAAATTGACGGCTCTCGCCTCGAAGAAAACATGTGTCGTATAATAGCCAATTTCTATGACTGCACATATAAAAAATCTATACACGGAGTAAATTATTGCCTGCTCAAAAAACTCAATTTCTACGAAACCTTGAATTTCTTAACATTCTCATTTAACTGCACAGCTATCTCATCCAGCATATTTGCGTTTTGCGAAACATCATCCATAATAGACCCAACCTCACTTGCTGACGCAGATGTTTCCTCTGCACTTGCTGCATTCTCTTCCGCTATCGCTGAAAGACTTTGCACTACATCAACAACATTTGATCTTGCATCATCAAGCTTCGTTGTTTTATCAATGATACTTTCTACACTCTCAATTGATTCTGCAATTCCTTTTTCTACACTCTTAAATGCTTTTTCTGTCTGTGAAACATTCTCACTCTGCCGGTTCATTACTTCCTTGACTTCTTCCATTGTTTGTACACTTTCCTGCGCATCATTTACGAGTTCATTAATGACTTCCGTAATCTGCATAGTCGCATCACCTGACTGCTCAGCAAGTTTCTGTATCTGGTTTGCAACAACTGCAAATCCCCGTCCCTGCTCTCCTGCCCTTGCTGCCTCTATGCTCGCATTAAGCGACAAAAGCGTTGTTTCTTCTGCTATTTCCGAGATCATATCCGTTGCAACTTTAATTTTTACAGCAGACTCATTTGTCTTTTGTGTCTGCTCCCCTATTATCTGTATTGCATCCATTGTCTTTATATTGATTTCTTCAAGTTCCGCTAAAATGCTCATCGCATTTTCACCTGCTTTACGCATAACTGCCGCATTCTCACCAAGCATACTTACTTCTTTCGAAGTCTCTTCTATCATATTCCCCATGACAATAACGTTTTCTGTTGCCGACTGTGTCTCCTGTGCCTGAGACGTCGCACCATCCGCTATTCCCGTAATTGCCGTTTCTACCTGTTCAGCTGCTGTTGAAGATTCACTTGCACTCTTATTAAGCGTCTTAGCCGCCTCCTGAAGCTTATCACTATATGCAGAAATCTTAGACATAACATCCACTATAATATTTCTAAAGTCGGCAAATGAACGTATCATAACACCTACTTCATCTTTTCTCCTCAACATTTTTTTATCCGCAGAATTGTCTTCACTAAAATCAAGTTCTCCCAATCTCTTAACGGTATCTGTAGCATGTATAATTGGAGCCACTATATGTCTTGTGACAAATACAGAAATAATAAGACATACAATAAGTGCAAATATACTTCCCTTTACAATTGCAGACACTATTGATGTTAATCCCGACATAATCTCTGTTTTTTCTGCATTTACAACCAGCACAAATTCTTTATTTTTTCCTACATAAATGCCTGCATATTTTTTTTGACCATTAAATGTATATTCTATCACTTCCGGCTTTGGTCTGTCGCCTGACTTTAGTTTTGCAACCACTTCTTTTACAACTGCATTTTCTACACTCTTACCTATCTTTTCAGCAGTAGGATGGTAAAGCATAGTTCCGTCTGCATCTACTATATACGAATAACTTCCGTCTACATTTTTTATCGCTACATTGCCTATAAGTCTTTTTAAATTTCCTGTTGTCATAATCGAATCATATGATGACATTCTGATTTCATTGTCAATTCCTTCACCTGCAACAGTCGCTATATCAACTATATAATTTGATGTAATATCTGATATATTTGATGACACCCTCGGAATGACCGTCCAAAGATTAAGAAGCACAGTCAATAATACAGCTCCAAATACAAGCAGTAATATCTTTGCTTTTATCGAATTCCAAAAATTAATTTTAAAATCATCTTTTTTATTCGCACCTTTTTTTTCCTTATTTTGATTGCTCATACACTATCCTCCGTTCAACACTTTTTCAAATTTATTTTAACTCTTTTATAGTATTTTGGCAATTTTAATATAAACCTTTTTTTAAATAAGTTTGACATTTTCAGCTATATCATCTGACATCTTTTGCAAACTCTGGCTTTGTGCCGCTATTTCTTCTGTAGTTGCAGCTATTGTGGCAACTTTCTCATTAATACTTTCCATTTCTGTAACAAGACTTTTTATTACATCTATACAAAGTTGAAGCTTAGGGAGCGTCTCATCTGCCTGTGCATTGTTTTTTGTTATGAGTTTTTTTGTTTCATCCGCCAACATTCCTATCTGCCCTGCAACTACAGCAAAACCTTTTCCCGATTCTCCGGCTCTCGCTGCCTCTATCGCTGCATTGAGTGACAACATATTTGTCTGCCCTGCTATTCCTGTAATATCCTCCGATGTTGATTTATATACATCTATAAATTCTAATATAACTTTAAGCGATTCATTTAATTTTACACATCTTTCTGAGACTTCGGATACACTCTTTGACATATCAGTAGCTTCTCCGGCTGATGTCTCGTTTGCCTGTGAAAGTTCTGTAATTCCTACACTTAAACTGTCAAACTGTTCCACTATATCCGCAATCATATTGTCTTTTTTTACTTGTTTTTCCTGTTCCTCATGACGAAGTAAGTCTATCTGGTCTCTCTCATTCTCAACAACGCTTTTTATATAATGAATACAATTTTCTTTTCGATTTATTCCGTTGTAAATAGCCTTAACCATGTCCTTACAATTCTCAAAACCACAACATCCGCAGTCAATATTTCTCTGCTCTGCCGTATTTTTATTCATATCTTTGAATATTTCATTCTGCTCTCTTTCTGATGGTGATTTCATTTCAACCTTTTTTGCAGTATATTTCCTTACAAAATCATTTGGGTCAAGCTTTTCAAACTGTTTACACAATGCTTTATACCTTTCCTCAGGTCTTGCATTTTTAGTCCATGATGAAACCTTTGCACTCTTAAATCTTGATTTTTTTTCTTCCTGCTTTGCTTTCCTTCTCTGGTTTGACATTTCAGCATATACTTTCTGCCCATCAATGTTGTCTTCTGTTCCCGTTCCAAAAAGGCATCCGCTTCCACAATTAAGAATATCAATCATAACAGGTCCATTTGGCTCCGGCTTATATTGGGTCAGAAATCTATATGCCTCATGCTCACCTTCAACCTGTCTGACGGAGACATCCTCACCTAAGAACCATTTTACATTTTCCTTTAAACCTCCCGGCATCGGATATAAGCTTCCAAGACCGTACTCAAGTTCATCGTTGTACTCACTTGCCGTCTTATAAGCATCACCAATGTGCTTAATAAAATTATTGAAGGTAACGTTGTATGAGATAAGGTTTTCACAATTTATATCATTTATTTCAGATTTCTTTGCAATACATGGTGATAAGAAAGCAATCTTATCACGGTTTCCCTCATATTTTCTCAAATACTTTGCCATACACATAACCGGACTGTACACCGGAATAAGCGCATCTATAAGCTCCGTCCTATATTTTTCAACATAACTTACAATAGCAGGACATGGACTTGAAATCATCCCCTTTTTTCCTGTCTTTTCAAGATATTTCAAATACCCCCATGTACAAATATCTGCACCATAACTTACACTGTAAATATGTGATACTCCAAGTTTCTTTACATAACCAAGTATTTTCTTATACTCATATGGATAATTTGCTATAAACGCCGGGGCTATTACAACAGTTATCTTTTCCCCTTTCTTTAAATCCTCAAAAAATTTCTCTGTGTCATCCTCATAAACCCTTGCACCGTGTCCACATACATCTATACATTCTCCACAATCTATACATGCATTTTCTTCCACGTCAACCATGCCCGCCTCAACAGCATGGTTTGACGGAAAGACCGGACAATTTCTTATACATTTGTTGCATCCTGTACATAAATCATTAGTATTTATAAAACTCATTTTTTCTTCCACCTTTCCCTTTTTCTTTATATAAAAAATGGAAAATATAACTTTTTATAATCTTATTTTTGCTATTGTAATCTGCCCTTGAATAGCTTCTCTTAAGTTTTACTTTCCAAAATCCCTATACTCATTACGACAAAATCGTTTGTAATTTACTCACAAACGATTTTGACTTTATGATTTATTCTATTTTATCGTATTTGTACATTTCTAGCAACATTATACAAAAAATTTGTTATTTTTTCACAAAAAAAATGTGCACTTATGTATTATTGCTGATATTCTAAGAAGAAAACTCCGTTCATAAACCTGAAAGTTTATATCAATTACTGCATTAACATATTATCTCATAAACCCGGACATCATACAGACACCTTTTGCGCCCCTGCTTATGCATTGTTTCATATTATTTTCCGATATTCCGCCTATGGCATAAACATCAATGTCAACACTGTCACATACATCAGCAAGAAACTGCAATCCTCTCGGTGCAAGTCCCTTTTTACAATCTGTGGCAAATACATGACCTGCCGTTATATAAGAAGCTCCGAGTTCCTTTGCTCTCCTCGCATCCTCGACGGAATGTGTCGATACACCTATGACATCAAAACACTTTTTTTCATCTTCTGTCATATCTTCAAGAATATGCAGAGGAAGATGTATCTTTTTTGCTCCAAGTTCAATTGCTTCTCTGTAAAAATAATGGAGCACACAGCTCAATTTTTCACCGTCACAAATTTCAAATACTTTTTTTGCAAGTTCCTTATAATCGTCAGGCTGCAAATCCTTTTCACGAAGTATTATAAAATCAGGTTTCCTTTTCGCAGCCTCTTTTATTTTTTCCAAAAAAGGCAAAAAAGAACCATTCTCCTCATATGCTTTTACAAGCTTTCGATTTGTAACACAAACTATATTTGCGTTGCAGACCACATTTTCATTGCGAACTACGTCTGCACTATTAGCCAAATTGCCTGTATTGCCAGCTACATCTGCATTATTGCAATTCATTTTATTTATCATATTATTTTTATCCGACATACACATAATCATTTAATACAGGCTGCAATCCCTCGTCTTCCATATCTCCGTACATTTGGTCAAAACTTCTTGCATCTGAGATTTCAAACTGTTCATCTCCTGCTTCTGCATCATCCTCACCGGCATATTTGCTTTCATGGTCACCTATTCCCGTAGAAACTCCGGCAGAAACTTTTGTTGCTGCAATCTTTACTATTCCGTCCCTGAAATGTTTCTGTTCTCTTGATGAAACTGTTATTCCGATATACGGCAGGAAAATTCTGTATGCACAAAGCACCTGACAAAGTTCTTTTTCATGAACATCAAGCGGATTTATCTTATCATTGTTTATTATAGGTCTGAGTCTCGGACATGAAAGCGAATACTCAACATGTGGATATTTCCGCTGAAGATAATAAACATGAAGTGCACTTGCAAGAGCATCTTTTCTAAAATCAGACAATCCTAAAAGTGCCGAGAAACCAACGCCTCTCATTCCTCCCATTATTGCACGTTCCTGAGCTTCAAATCTATATGGGAATACTCTCTTATGTCCCATAAGATGAAGGGTTTCATATTTGTCAGAATTGTATGTCTCCTGAAAAACCGTGATGTAATCAGCTCCACATTCATGAAGATATTTGTATTCATCACTGTTTACCGGATAAATTTCAAGACCAACATTCCTAAAATACTTTGAAGCAAGCTTGCAAGCCTCACCTATGTACTTAACATCACTTGCACTTCTGCTCTCACCTGTAAGCATAAGAATTTCTTCAATACCCGAATCGGCAATGACTTTCATTTCATGCTCTATTTCATCGGCATTGAGTTTCTTTCTGTTAATATCATTGTAACAGTTAAATCCGCAATAAACGCAGTAATTTTCACAATAATTAGCAATATAAAGCGGTGTAAAAAGATATACTGTGTTGCCAAAATGTTTACTTGTCTCTATCTTAGCCTTCTGTGCCATCTCCTCGAGAAAAGGAGCTGCTGCCGGTGACAAAAGTGCCTTAAAATCCTCTACACTGCAAGTTTCACTGTTTAATGCCCTGCGCACATCAACAGCAGTATATGAATCATAATCATATGAATCCATCTGCGAAAGAACCTTATCCATAATGTCAGAATTAATCTGCTCCATTCCCTCCATATATTCCATATGATTTGTACGGCATGCCGGATCAGTCTCCAGCTTATGTTTATGTTCCAACGCTTTCTCTGATAATTTGTCAGAGTCTACAAAAAATTGATTTTCAGCCATGTTCTACCTCTTTCCTACTGTAACTGTATATAAAACTCATCCAAAATGACCTTATGTTTAACTTATATTAAGATGTTAGAAGCAAAAGGTATTTTGACCCTTGCATCATATCAGGATTATTGTGTCAAAATTAATCTCTCAAAAATCCTGTAAGCGGGTCAGATGCCTGTGCCCCTCTTTCAAGCACTCTTCCAAGTCCTGCAAGATAGGCACTTCTTCCTGCTTCAATCGCTGACTTGAAAGCTCCTGCCATTGCCGGAATATCTCCTGCTGTTGCGATGGCTGTATTTGCCATGATTGCTGCTGCTCCCATCTCCATAGCCTCACATGCCTGTGACGGTTTGCCGATACCTGCATCAACTATAACCGGCAAATCTGACTCATCAATTATTATCTGGATAAATTCTTTTGTAGCAAGACCTTTATTTGAGCCGATAGGTGAAGCAAGCGGCATGATTGCTGCTGCACCTGCATTTGCAAGGTCTCTTGCAGTGTAAAGGTCAGGATACATATAAGGAAGTACCGTAAATCCTTCTTTTGCAAGAATTTCTGTAGCTTTTACCGTCTCCGCATTATCAGGAAGAAGATATTTGCTGTCTTTCATAATCTCAATCTTTACAAAATCTCCGCATCCGAGTTCTCTTGACATTCTTGCGATTCTTACCGCTTCTTTTGCATCTCTTGCTCCTGATGTATTAGGAAGAAGTGTAACTCCCTCCGGAATATAGTCGAGAATATTTTCACTCTTCTTTGTATTTGTTCTGCGCACAGCAAGTGTGATAATCTGTGCACCAGCATTTTCAACAGCCGCTTTAATAAGCTCCATTGAATATTTTCCTGAACCTAAAATAAATCTTGATGAAAATTCCTTTCCACCTAATGTAAATGTATCTTTTGACATATTATTCCTCCATTTCTGTGCTGTTTTTCTGCGTTTATGACTTTTTTACACTGCCACCTCCGACAAAACTTACTATTTCAACAACATCATTATCTTTTAAAACATAACTTGAATAATCGCTCTTATCCACAATCTTTTCATTACATTCAACTGCAATGTGGGTAACTATATAATCATTCTCATCAAGGTATTTCTGAATTGTCATACCTGCTGCATTCTCATCTTTTCCGTTAATATGTACCATTAATCGCTCTCCTTTCAAACTAAAAAAGGTCACACAAAGAAATACACCCACGGTGGTGTACCCCTTCGTGTGACCGAAATCTCACTCTGCCGTATATATTAACGCATTTTTAACCTAAATGTCAAGGGGAGATTTTTCACTTTTCAAGAAGTGATATAAGCGTTGATATAAGAACTTTTATATCAATCGGTTTTGTCAGATGTTCATTCATTCCCGCCTGCATTGTTCTCTTTATATCTTCGTCAAATGCATCTGCTGTCATGGCTACTATAGGAATGTCATTTGCTTCTTCGTGCGAAGAGTTTCTTATAATCTTTGTTGCCTGCATTCCGTCAAGTTTTGGCATTCTTACATCCATGAGTATTATGTCGTATTCACCTTTTACAGAACGCAGATATTTGTCAACTACTTCCTGTCCGTCCTTTGCCCACTCTACATTCATGCCGTGTGCTTTTAATATCTCCATTGCTACCGCTGCATTTATATCATTATCCTCTGCAAGCAGTACATTTTTGCCTTCCAGTATGCTCTCATCAGTTTTTTGTTCCAAATTATCTTTTTCTTCATCAATATTTTGAATGTCTCTTTCAAAGTCAATTATAAAGGTTGTTCCTTTCATTGGCTCACTTTGACACTCAATAGTTCCGTCCATCATATCAACGAGATTTTTTACTATGGTAAGTCCCAGTCCTGTTCCCTGGACTTTATTTGTAAATTCATTGTACTCCTGTTCAAACGGTACAAACATTTTTTTCTGAAATTCCTTGCTCATTCCGCATCCATAATCTTTTATCTCACAATGAATATGAACACGGTTTTCACCTATATCTTCCGCCCCCATGTTCCATTCGACAAATGAGCCTTTATCTGAAAATTTCAACGCATTATTTATGATATTCACATAAATCTGCTTTGTTCTTACCGGGTCAATCTTGATAAGAAATGATCTGTATCTGCTAAAATCAGTTCTCAGTTCAACATCATAATTCTTTGCATTTGCCTTTAGCATTTCCTCTATTGAGCCTACGAATTTCATGCTGTCAACATATTCTTCATTCAGTTCAATTTTATTCTGCTCTATCTTATTCATATCTAGAATATCATTTATTATCTGCAGCAAAAAGTTTCCTGACTCTACTATCTGGTCTATACATTCATCCTTTTTATTTATATCCGTACTTGACTGTCCTATTTCCGCCATACCAAGTATTGCATTCATAGGTGTTCGTATCTCATGACTCATTCTCGACAGAAAGTCTGTTTTTGCCCGGCTTGCTTTTATGGCTTCATCACTCTTTTGCTGTATCTGAGCTATCATTTTCTTTTTGTTGTTTATATACATAGACACAGCAACCCATGTAAAAATAACTATCAACAATATAAATGCAATAATATCACTATATGAATAGAACTTATCATACAATGAAAGGTCAGACCAGTTATACACCGTATCCTTATTTATGATGCTTCGCCGCTCCTCCTCCGTAACAAGCTGGATTCCTTTATTCAAGGCAGACTCTAAGATAGAATCATTATGAATTGCAAGTCCACACGGCAATGCCACTTCATCAAACTCCTTTATGTCCAATTGTTTATATCTTGGACTCTGCAATATTGCTTTTGCAACATATGTGCCGGTTGCAAAAGCGTCAACCTCCCCATCCTTTACCGCATCACACGCATCATCAATAGAATCATACTCTATAATATTATACTTTGTTTTTTTCATCATACAGTCATATACATATTTGTATTTTTTTACTACTGCTATACGTGCCGAACTGCCAAGTTCACTATGATTGCTTCTTGTTATATAATTTATATTTGAATTGAACAGGCTTTTTGTCATAAAATACTTTTTATAAAACATCACATTGTCTAAATAGACCGGCATCACTATATCCGTTTTTATATTCTCAAGCATATCATATGGATTTTCTGTATCTATTGAAAAATAGTTAAATTTAATACCGAGATTTTCTGCAACCTCATCCATAAGATCAATAGCTATTCCCCTATATTTATGACGCTTTTTATCATAATAGCTTATCGGCCTATAGTCCGCATATGTAGCAACATTTAATGTTTTATTGTGTTTAAGATAATTTATTTCATACTTTCCCAAAGGAGTGTAAACTCTCTCCGGAAAATACTTTTTAGTTAAATCAGTTTGAAATGTAAGTTCTGCAAGTTTTAACTCCGTAAGAGCTTTATTCAAATCCTTATAATATGGATTTATTTCTTTCATAACAATATAGTTATGTGTGATACTGAATTTTGATAAAATTTTCATATCGGAAGTTAAATCCATTACATTGCTTATAAGACCATCTACCTTACCCGCATCGAGTGCTTCTTTACATTTATTATAATTATCAAAATAAATAAGGTTGTCATAAACTTTTATTGATTTCAAATATGACTTCATTCCTGTATACTCAAGAGTTTCTTTTGTTATGGCAATCTTCATTTTTCCAATGCTGTCATAATCCTCATAAAAAAGGTCACCCCTTTTTTTCTTCGTCATAATTGAATGGTATGTAGTCATTATGTCTTCCGTAGTATAACTGAAATGACTGCCTGTACTGGATGTTTTCAACGGCTCTGACACTGGCATTATAATGTCTAATTTCCCACTCTCAAGAAATTTTGATAAGTCTTCCCATGACCTTACTCTTATA
>ERZ837910.2243-NODE-2243-length-24270-cov-15.041173_pt1 | contig 24270 bp, 21 predicted proteins | sample MGYA00519940_ERZ837910 | MGnify/ENA primary metagenome ERZ837910 (study PRJEB31850, sample SAMEA3708825) | human gut metagenome | biome: human gut; feature: human-associated habitat; material: faeces | place: China | collected 2014 ... | reverse complement strand
ATATGATTCTGCGGAAGGACGCCCGCCGGGTGGGATCCGGCGCGAAGAACTCTGTATCCACGCCGTTGGAAATGCTGTACACCGGCGGCTTGAGGCCGTAGCTCTCCAGCAAACGGCGGGAGTATTCCGTGGGGGTCAGCCCCACGTCGCCCAGGCTGTAGCAGAAGGTGATCCACTTGCGGAAGAGGGGTGCCAGCCGGTCCGAGCCTCGAAAGGATCTGCGGAAATCCTCCATAGTGGAGTGGCCGTAGTAAATGACCTTCCGCCCCATCAGCTTGGCCGCCAGAGCCGCCAGCACCGAATCCGGCAGCACCGTGTTGATATGGACGGCCCCGGCCCGCTGGCACCAATGGTCGGCAGTGTCGATCCGGGCCCGGCGCAGCATCTCCCGCTGGTGGAGGATGGCCTGTCCCACACCGCTTTTGCCGACCAGGCGCAGGCCGCCATTGTAGATAAAAACGCGCATGTGTGTCTCCTTTACCGATCCGCCCGTCCGCGGATGTCTTTACCCCAGCCAGCCTGTGATCTGCTGGAACAGCACCGTCAGCCCCAGGCTGTACAGGGCGATGGAAAGGGGCTTGCCCAGCAGGATGATGGTGGTGAACCGCCGCCAGGTCATGGAGGTGGTACCCGCCAGATAGCACAGGAAGTCGTCCGGCGCCACCGGGAAAAAGATCGCCAGGGCGAACAGCCGTGCAAACCGGTCATTCCGCTCTGTCCAATCGCTGTACTTGGCGATGAGCTTTTCCGAAAACAGCAGGCTCAACAGCGGCCGCCCGCAGTTGCGCGCCACGGCAAAGGCCAACAGCGAACCGATGCAGATGCCCACATAATTGTAGACAAACCCCATCACCGGGCCGAACAGCACCACGCCCACCAGGCAGCCCAGGAACAGGGAAGAATACACTTCCTTGCTGATCAGGGCCAGCACGATGGCCACGATGGGGGGCAGCAGGGACCAGAAGGTGCCGGCAAACGGAGTCTCGGAGTAGACCTGCTCCTCATAGGTGGTGTACTCCACGCCGTTGACGTCCTTGGACTTCTCTTCGGACTTGACGTACTCGGTACCGTCGGCGCCGACGATGGTGTTGCCATCCTCAGACAGCTCGAAGTAGGTGCCGGCCTCGGGGCTCACATAGTAGGAGCCGTCCAGCGCATACTTAGAGCCCTCGCTGTCATCCACGGTCCGCTGGATGCCATCCAGGAACACGCCGTCGCCGGTGGTGTAGAACGCGCCGTCGCCGACGAAGACGGGGTTTTCCTTGCCCTTAAACTGGATCCCCAGGATGACCAGCAGGACAATGAAAACACCCAGCGCTACGAAATACGCTATTTTAGTGCTTTTCTTTTCCATGTGTGTGATTTACCTCCTCACAAATTGGTGGTGAATACCATCAGCCGGCGAAACAGCGTATCTGCCCCGCCAACCTCCTGTATCATACCGTCACGCCAAGATATTGTCAAGTTCTTAACGTCATATTCCATTATTTTAACAAATTGTGAACTCCGTTTTCGTCGTTTTTACAAGAGAAACCGGGCGGCAAACACAGCATCGTGTGCTTTTTACGGCAGGCGGCACAAGTCTTTCCGGGTCCGCGGACGCAAAAAGAGACGCCGGTGCGGCGGCACCGGCGTCCCCTCTGTTAAGTAAGCGTTTGTTTGCTAACAAGTCGTCAAGAGACTTTACAGGAAGAATTCCTTTATCTGACCGTACAGGATGAGGACCATGATCAGCGGCGTGATGAACTTGACGCAGACCTTGAAGAAGCCGTAGCTGCCCATAGCGTGGCCGGAGGCCTCGGCCTCCTCCTTGACCACATCGGGGCCGATCTCCCAGCCGATCATCAGAGACATCAGCAGCGCGCCCAGCGGCATCATAACGCCCTCGGACAGCGCATCCCAGAAGTCCAGCCAGTCGGCAGCCCAGGTCTTGGGATTTGCAATGTTCAGCAATTCCGCAGGCGAGAAGCTGCTGGCACCCAGACGGTCAGCGCAGACCAGGATGCAGCCCAGGCCCACACAGGCGGCGGCGATGAGGGTGTAGCTCTTGCGCTTGTCGCCCTTGCCCTCGTCGCGGGCCTTATCCACGAAGTGAGCCACGATGACCTCCAGCAGGGAGATAGAGGAGGAGATGGCGGCAAAGACCACCAGCAGATAGAACAGGATGCCGAAGATGGGGCCGAGGCCGCCCATGCGGCTAAACACGTTCTGCATGGTGACGAACAGCAGGGACGGGCCACCCACTGCGCCGGAGGGATCCAGAGCGAAGCGGCCGGGCAGCACGCACAGGCCGGCCATCAGAGCCACCATCGTATCCATGACCACGATCAGCAGCGCGTTCTTCTGGATGTTCTCCTTCTTCTGCAGATAGGAGCCGTAGGTGATCATGGCGCCCATACCCAGGGACAGGGAGAAGAACATCTGGCCGCCGGCGGTAGCCAACACGGTCAGGACGTCGGGTGTCTCCTGCTTGAAGGTCACGATGCGCTGCATGACGCCGTTGATCTCCACCGCGGACATTTTCACACCATCGATGACGGCGGAGGCGGGAACATAGTATCCATTTTCAGTAGCCCAGCCGGGGGCAAACATGTACTTCAGGCCATCCAGGGCGCTGCCGTGGATCACGTGCTCCACCAGGGAGCCGTCCGCCTGGAGCACCTGCACGGTGGTGTCCACACCGTCCAGCGTACAGGCGCGGATGATGCAGATCAGCAGAGCCACGAACAGGGCAGGCATACCCACGGAGCAGACCTTCTCGATGCCGCCGCCGACGCCGCCGAGAACGATAAGCATAGTCAGCACCACGAAAATCAAGCCATAGATAATGGCCTCGGTGGTGCTGGACATGAAAGCGCCGAACACCGCGTCGCCCAGAGAGGCACTGGCCGCGTCCGCCGACGCGGCGGCGATGGCACTGGCGCCAAAGCCCGCGCCGAACAGGTCGCCTACATTGAGCACCACATACTTAATGCAGTAGCCGCCCAGAGCGCAGTAGAAGAACAGGATGAAGAACGCGGACAGGATGCCCATCCAGCCCATCCAGCTGAACTTCTTGCTAAGGGCCTTATATGCTGCCACAGCGCCCTTGCCTGTCTTACGACCAATGGCCAGCTCGCCCACCATGACGATGAATCCGCAGCAAACAGCCAAAATGAGGTAAATGATGAGGAACGTGAAGCCGCCGCAGGCGCCCATCTTATTGGGGAAGCCCCAGATGTTGCCCAGGCCGACCGCCGAGCCGACCGCGGCCATCAGGAATCCGAAATTGGATCCAAAGCCTTTTCTTTCTTCCATTGTTTTCTCTCCTTACAAGTTTCCCCCGCCGCGCCGCGGCGGGCGTGTTTGTATCTTACTGCGAAAAAACCGCCCTGTAAATACAGGCAGGCGTTTCTTAACACGGTGACAGCGGAAATGCGGTTTTTCTTTATCCGTACATTATAAATTTTCCGTAAAGCGTCGGTTCGTGTCGGCACATATTTCTCCAAAAGAAACACCCCGCATATGAAAAAGACCGCCCGCAGGCGGTCTTTTCTTCTCGGTATGTATCAGTCTCCCTCGCGCATACGGTAGCCGACGCCCACCTCGGTGAAAATATACTGGGGGTTGCCGGGGGTAGGCTCGATCTTGCGGCGGATGTTGGCCATATTTACCCGGAGGATCTGATTGTCGGTCTTGGCCTTGGGCCCCCACAGCTCCCGGATAATGAAGTCGTAGGTCAGGACCTTGCCGGCGTACTTGCCCAGCAGGGCCACGATCTTGTACTCATTGACGGTCAATCCGGCGTTCTCGCCGTTCATCAGCACCTGGTGCTTATCATAGTCGATGGTCAGATCGCCGGTGACGAACTTGCCGGACTGGGCGATCTGGGTGTTGGAAAGGGTGGTGCGGGTGTGGCGGATGGCGGTGCGGATACGGGCCAGCAGTTCAGAGGTGCCGAAGGGCTTGACCAGATAGTCGTCGGCGCCGTAATCCAGGGCCTCCACCTTGTCGTGCTCGTGGTTGCGGGCAGAAACCACCACCACCGGCAGATTGGACCACTTGCGGACAGATTTCAGCACCTCCATGCCGTCCATGTCGGGCAGGCCCAGGTCCAGGACGATCATGTCCGGGCAATGGGAGGCGATCATGGTCAGGGCCTCCTCGCCGGTGCGGACAATGATGGTGTCGAAGCCGTTGGCGGTGAGGATCATGGAGATAAAGTTGCTGATGGACTGCTCATCCTCCACGATCAGGACTTTGTCTTTAATCTTCATCGTTTTCTCCTTTCATGGGCAGGGTCACGGTAAATACCGCGCCGCCCTCCTGTCTGTTGTCTCCCCGTATCACACCGCCGTGGGCCAGCACAATGGTGCGGCACACGGACAGACCAATTCCCATGCTGCGCTTGCCGTCACTGCTGCGGTCGCTGCGGGCGGAGCCGTCGAACAGCCGAGGCAGCAGGTGCTGGGGAATGCCGCGGCCGTCGTCCGCCACAGTGAACACCGCGCAGTTGCCCTCGCTGGACAGGGTCACGTCGATATGGTGAGTCTCGCCGTGGATGACGGCGTTCTCCATCAGGTTCACCAGTACCTGCTCCATCAGCAGGGGATCCATGGGCACCATCATCAGTTCATCCGGCAGATGGACACGGATATCCACCTCCGGGTAGTGCTTGTGGGTCTTGGCCACGGCGGACTCGATGACCTCCTCCGCCGGCTCCGGCTCTTTCTTGACCTTAGCCTCCTCAGAGCTTATGCGTGTGATGGACAGCAAATTCTCTACAATGCGGATGAGCCACTGGGCGTCCTCGTTGGTGGATCGCAGCAGCTGCTGGCGCTGCTCCTGCGTCAGTCCACCATCCTGCTCCAGCAGAACGTTGGTGGCGCCCACGATACCGGTCAGCGGCGTGCGGATGTCGTGAGACACGGCGCGCAGCAGGTCGGCATACATCTTTTCGCGGTCGGCCTCCCGGCGCACCTGCTCGGTCTGCTTGGCCCGGCTGGTAACGGTAGCGGTCAGGATGGAGATGGTCATCATCACCAGGAACGTCAGCGGAAAGCCCGTCAGCGTAAAGCTGATATGCCAGAAGGGGTAGGTAAAGATGATGTCCACGCTGAACACCCCCACCACCGCCATGATGATGCCCAGCAGATAGCCGTCCGTCCAGTAGGCGGTAAGGAACACATCCAGCAGAAAGATCATGGCTACGTAGCTGGTGTCGTTGTGCATATCGAAGCTGCGAAGCAGCAGACAGCACATAACGGCTGCCAGGTAGAGTCCCAGTGCTTTCAGCACATCCATGCCGGAAAAGCGCAGGCCAATGGTCCGCAGCAGCTGTCTCCGGCGGGCTTGCTTACCGGTCATAGCCGCCCTCCCCTCCTTTTGATGACGCTATTATAACATACATTGTCGCTAAGGTAACGCTAAGATATCGTTAAGGTATCACGAATATCTCATTAAGAGCAACCGAAAATAACAAATAAGAGACGGCGTTGGCCGTCTCTTTTCATCTTTGCTGCGCGGGGATCAGGCTTTGCGATCTATGTGCAGGAGGCGTTTTCTGTCGAAAAACACCCATAAAAAAGCAAATCACCACGCTTTCGCGTGGTTTCCTCATCGGTATGCCTTACCGCTGGCTCACTTCCCAGTCGCTGTCGGCAAAGATCATGTCATCCAGGTCACCCCAGATCCAAGTTGTCGTCATGGTGATATCACGCTCCTTTCTTCCGTTTTACAGTGTTATTATATGCCGCGGCAGCCCGGATAACAAGCGCAAAATTGGATATTCTGTATAAAGCTTTTGTAAACTTTTGTTGCACATTGCACAATACCTATGGGTTATTTCTGTGTAACACTCTTGCGCTGTTGTGTGCTGTATAGTATAATAAAGTGTTCAAGCAGTCTTATGTGGTGAGGTGAGCACCTGATGAGAGAGTTTCACGGCGGCGACTATGATGTGGCCGTCATCGGCGCGGGGCACGCGGGCATCGAGGCTGCCCTGGCGGCGGCCCGGATGGGCATGAAGACCGTCTGCCTGACGGTGAGCCTTGACGCGGTGGGGAATATGCCCTGCAACCCGGCCATCGGCGGCACCGGCAAGGGCCATCTGGTCCGGGAGCTGGACGCACTGGGCGGCGAGATGGCCCGGGCGGCGGACAGGGCCTGCATCCAGTACCGGATGCTGAACCGGGGCAAGGGCCCCGCCGTGTGGTCCCTGCGGGCCCAGGCGGACCGGCGGAAATACCAGCAGGTGATGAAGCACACGCTGGAATTGCAGCCGGGACTGACGCTGCGGCAGGCGGAGGTGACGGAGATACGCTGCGACGGGAACGGCCATGCCGCCGCTGTGGTGCTCCGCACCGGCGCGGTGCTGGGCGCCCGGGCGGTCATTCTGTGCACGGGCACCTACCTGACCGGGCAGACCATCGTGGGCGAGTGCATCGAGTCCTCCGGGCCGGACGGCCTGCACCCGGCCAACGCCCTGACGGACAGCCTGCGGGCACTGGGACTGCCCCTGCGGCGGTTCAAGACCGGCACGCCGCCGCGGATACACCGGGGCAGTGTGGACTTCAGCAAAATGGAGCTGCAGGAGGGCGACCCGGATCCGCTGCCCTTCAGCTTTGAGACAAAGGACGTACCGGAAAACCGGGCGGTGTGCTACCTGACCTACACCAACGAGGAGACGCACCGGATCATACGGGAAAATCTGGACCGCAGCCCCATCTATTCCGGAGTCATCGAAGGCATCGGCCCCCGGTACTGCCCGTCCATCGAGACAAAGGTGGTGCGCTTTGCGGACAAGCCCCGGCACCAGCTGTTTATCGAGCCTATGGGGCTGGACACCGAGGAGCTGTATGTGCAGGGCTTTTCGTCCTCTATGCCGGAGGAGGTGCAGCTGGAGATGCTGCACACGGTGCCGGGGCTGGAGCACGCAGTGATGATGCGGCCGGCCTACGCCATTGAGTACGACTGCATCGACCCGCTGGCGCTGCTGCCCACACTGGAGGTAAAGGCGGTGCCCGGCCTGTACGGCGCGGGGCAGTTCAACGGCTCCTCCGGCTACGAGGAGGCGGCGGTGCAGGGCTTTGTGGCCGGCGTGAACGCGGCGCTGAAGCTGCAGGGCCGGGAGCCGCTGGTGCTCAAGCGGAGCGAGAGCTATATCGGCACGCTGATCGACGACCTGGTGACCAAGGGCACCGAGGAACCATACCGCATGATGACCAGCCGGTCGGAATACCGGCTGCTGCTGCGGCAGGACAACGCCGACGCACGGCTGTGCCCTATCGGGCACGAGCTGGGGCTGGTCAGCGATGAACGGCTGGCGGCGGTGGAGGCCAAGTACGAGGCCGTGGCAAAGGAGATACGGCGGCTGGAGCGCACGGGCATACCCGGTACGCCAGAGCTGAACGCCCTGCTGGCAGAACGGGGCACCGCCGCCGTGGACAGCGGCTGCCGCCTGATCGATCTGCTGCGGCGGCCCCAGCTGACCTACGCGGACCTGACAGAATTCGACACAAATCGACCCGACCTGCCCGCGGAGGTACGGGAGCAGGTGGAGATCACCGTGAAGTACGAGGGCTATATCCAGCGCCAGCAGCGGCAGGTGGCGGAGTTTGAGAAGCTGGAGCGCCGGAAGCTGCCGCCGGATATGGACTACGACCACATTCAGGGTCTGCGGCTGGAGGCGCGGGAGAAGCTCAGCGCGCTGCGGCCCCTGAACGTGGGGCAGGCCGGGCGGGTATCCGGCGTGTCACCGGCGGATGTGGCGGCGCTGCTGATCTGGCTGCAGACACACGACAAGGAGGCGGACGCATGACGGCACATGAGCTGACCCACACCATACGGAACGATATGCCGGTGTATCCCGGCACGGAGCAGCCCCGGCTGACCACCGCCTGCACCATCGACCAGTGCGGCTACCGGGAGACGCTGCTGCATATGTTCTCCCATACCGGCACCCACATGGATGCCCCGGCCCATATGCTCCGTGACGGCACGGCGCTGGACTGCTATGACGCGGCGAAGTTCGCCGGTCCCGCCGTGGTGGTGGACTGCCGGGGGCAGCGTGCCATTACTCTGTCCCTGCTGCAGAGCTATGACCTGAACGGCGCGGACTTCGTGCTGTTCTGCACCGGCTGGGACAAGAAGTGGGGCACGCCGGGCTACTATGAGGGCTTTCCCTGCCTGACGGCGGAGGCGGCGGCATATCTGGCCGGCCTGCCGCTGAAGGGCGTGGGCGAGGACACCATCTCGCTGGACCCCTGCGACAGCGTGGATTTTCCCAACCACATGACACTGCTGGGCGCGGACTTTGTGAACACCGAGAACCTCAAGGGGCTGGACAAGCTGCTGGGCAGGCGCTTCACGTTCGTTACGCTGCCCCTGAAATTTGAGAATGCCGATGGCTGCTCCTGCCGCGCCATCGCTCTGGAGGAATAACAATGGGTAAACTGCGGTTCCTGTTTGCGCTGTGGATGGCAAAGCTGTCCATCCCGGCGCTGAAGATCACCCGCCACAACGGCACGGACTTTCCCGGCAGTCTGGCGGTGAAGCTGTGTCCGGACTTTTTGAAGTATATCGGCAAGCCGGAGCACATCATAGCCGTCACCGGCACCAACGGCAAGACCACCGTGGCCAATATGCTGAACGACGTGCTCACCGCCGAGGGCAAGACCGTACTCAGCAACCGGGCGGGCAGCAACATCATCTCCGGCGTCAGCACGGCGCTGCTGAAGGGCTGCGGCCTGCTGGGCCGGATCAGGCCGGAGTACGACCTGGCGATCCTGGAGATCGACGAGCGCTCCGCGCCCAGGATCTATCCCTATGTGAAGCCGGAGCACATCGTCATCACCAACCTGTTCCGGGACTCCATCATGCGGAACGCCCATCCGGGCTACATCGCGGACATTCTGACCCGGTCCCTGCCTAAGGAGAGCAGGCTGATCCTCAACGCCGATGACCTGATCTCCTGCACGGTGGCGCCGGAGAACCAGCGGGTATATTTCGGCATCGACCGGCTGCCCACCGACGTGACGGAATGCGAGAACCTGCTGAACGATATGCGTATCTGCCCCCGATGCGCCGGGAAGCTGCGGTATGAATACCGCCGCTACCACCACATCGGCCGGGCCGTGTGCGAGAGCTGCGGCTTCCACTCCCCCGACTGCGACTATCTGGCCACAAAGGTGGACACCGCCGCCCACACCATGTGCATACGGGAGGCGGGGCAGGAATACCCGTACACCCTCATCACCGACAGCCTGCACAACATCTACAACATGGTGACGGTCATCGCCGCCCTGCGGCAGCTGGGCTATGACCACGGCACCATCGCCCGCCGCATGGCGGAGGTGAAGATCCCCGCCAGCCGGCTGTCCGAGGAGGAGATCGGCGGCGTGAAGGTCATTATGCAGATGTCCAAGGACAAGAACGCTCTGGCCTGCTCCCGCAACTTCGACTATATCCGGTCCAAGCCGGGGAAGAAGGAACTGCTGCTGATGATGAACTGCCTGGGCGTGGCCAAAAACTGGTCGGAGAACCCCAGCTGGATGTACGACACGGATTTTGAATTCCTGAACAGTGACGATGTGACGTGCCTGGTCTGCGCCGGGCCGCGGGCCTATGACTACCAGCTGCGGCTGCTGCTGGCGGGCATCCCGGAGGAGAAGATACGGCTGGCGGAGGACGAATTCGCCGCCCTGGAGCTGCTGCCGCTGACCCCCGGCGACGACGTGTATCTGCTCTACGGCGTGGACGGCACGCCCCTGGCCTTCCGGGTCAGGGAAAAGCTGAAGGAAAAGCTGCTGGCAAAGGAGGGCGCGCAATGAAGGCGGAAATTCTGTTTCCGGAGGTCTGCAACCTGTACGGCGATCTGCAGAACATTTACTACCTGAAGCGCTGCTGCCCGGCGCTGGAGATCATAGAGACGGACCTGCACAGCAAACCCCGGTTCCTCACGGAGGATGTGGCGCTGGTCTATATGGGCAGTACCACAGAACAGGGGCTGCGTCTGGCGGCGGACGCCCTGCGGCCCTATGCCGCGGACATCGCCGCAAGGGCGGACGCGGGACAGCTGATCCTGCTGACCGGCAACGCGCCGGACGTGTTTTCCGCCGCCATAGAAAGCGACAGCGCCGACACCATACAGGGGCTGGGCATTCTGCCCGGACGGGTGCGGTACACCATGATGAAGCGGCACAACAGCTTCTTCCTGGGCACCTTTGACGGTATGGAGGTCGTCGGCTTCAAGAGCCTGTTCGGCTTCCACTACGACGCAGCGGAGGCGGAGGGCTGGTTTGACACCGTGCGGGGCGTGGGCCGCACGCCGGAGTCGAAGCCGGAGGGCTTCCGCCGGGGCGGGCTGTACGCTACGGCGCTGATCGGTCCGCTGCTGATCCTAAATCCTCCGCTGTGCAAGTGGCTGCTGCGGCAGATGGGCGCCGAGGACACCCTGGCCTTCGAGGACGCGGCCTTCGCCAGCTTTAATAAACGTGTGGCGGAGTTCAAGGAGCCGGGCAGAGGTTTCCAATACTCGTAAGCAAAAAACATCCCCCAGTCGGGGGATGTTTTTTGTATCAGAGCTTTTCGGACAGCGTTTCGTCCAGGCCCACGCCGTAGAGGTTCTTGGCCGAGCAGCCGGCGCGCCCGCCGCCGGCACAGGCACAGGCGCACGCACAGGCGCAGCTGCTGGCGCAGGCACAGTGGCTGCCGCCGCCGAAACCACCGCCGCCAAAGCCGCCGCCACGGCTTCCGCCGCCGAAGCCGCCGCCACCTCTTCTGGGCGGTCTGGGCTTTGTTTTGGTGCCCACGCTGCCGGGACGGGGCCTGCCGTCCGGTCCGGCGGGGTACCACAGGTGGTTGACGAACACATACCGGGTGCCGAAGCCGCCGGCGTAGCCGTCGCCCCGGCGGGCGGCGGAGATCAGCACGAGGATGAACATCACCACGAATATCGTCACCATCATGCCGATGATGGCGTCACCGGTGTCGTCCTCAAAATGCTCGCATGGCACATACACATAGGGGTCGTAGTCGGAGGGGAGATTGTCGGCGCTGTATTCCTCCGCCAGCTGGGTGGGCCAGTCGGTGTAGCGCACCTGCACGTTCATCTTGTAGCCGTAGTCCAGATCGGAGGCGGTGATGGTCATGCCGTTTTGCACCGTCACGCTGTCAGCGCCGCTGACCGTGCCCTCGGTGAAATCGCCGGTCAGCCCCTCCGGGTCGTTCCAAACCAGCACCATCTGCCCGATCCTTGCCTCGTCGAACCACCCGGCGGTGTAGTCATAGTTCACATAGTCGTAGTGAACATTGTCATAGTCCTCAATAACGCCGTTGGTGCTGAGCTGATACATATACTCCTGCACCCACGAGTAGGCGAAGGAAAACGTCTCGTTCGCCTCGTAGGCGCGGTCAAGATAGACATACATATAGCTGTTGTCGAAGTCCAGCCGCTCGATGTTGTCCGTCAGTGCCGCCACGTCCCGGATGGAGCCGTTGGGCACGCCTATTTTCAGCTCCTGCCCGTAGGGCAGCTCCTCCAGCGGCGTCCACTCCAGCTTCACGGTGATGAGCAAACTCCCGTCCGCCGTGTTGGGCGTCACCATAACGCCGTACTGCTCGATGTAGTCGTAATCCGCCCATGCGGTGGCGGTAAAGCAAACCGCCGCCAGTAAGACAAGCAGCAGAACGTGCAGTTTCTTCAGCATAGGGTGCCCTCCTCCCGGTTGCTTTCACGCAGTTGGCACAGCTGCTCCATTTTGGCGCTCTTGGCCCGGATGGCCGCGCAGCGCTCGCTCTGCCAGATCTTGTCCCAGTCGTCGGCGAGGATGTTCCCCAGGGGCTGGCTGCTGAGCCAGCTCTGGCAGGGGATCACGCCGCCGTCCGGGGCGATGGCCATGTTGCTGAGGCAGGCGCCGCAGCTGGGCACCAGGGTCAGGCCCAGGGCGCGCAGCGTCTCCTCCTTCAGCCAGCCGGGGCTGGTGAAGTCCAGTTCCATTTCCAGCTCCTCCGTCACCGCCACGGCCTTTGTCAGCACGTCGGTGAGCTGCTGCTCCGTCAGCGCCGTGGCCCGGCTCTCATCGCCCACCGCGCCGCCGGAGGGGATCAGCCCGGAGCAGGTCACATAGCGGACGCCCAGACCGTGGACGAAGCGCAGCATCTCGTCATAGGCGGTATTCAGGCTGCACAGGGGCGTGTTCACGGACACGGACAGCCCCGCCGCCACAGCGGCACGGATGCCCGCCACGGTGTCATCAAAGCCGTCGGCACCCACCAGGGCGTTGTGAATGTCCTTATCATGGCTGTAGAGCGTCACCTGCACACTGTCCAGGCTGGCGTCATACAGCTTTTGGCACAGCATGGGCGTCAGCAGGCGGCCGTTGGTGTTCAGCCGGGTGACGAACCACTGGGCGGCATCCACCAGCTCCACCAGGTCGGCGCGCAGGGTGGGCTCGCCGCCGGTGAACGTCACCTGGGGGATATTTGCCGCGCGCAGCCGGTCCAGGACCTCCTTCCACTGGGCGGTGGTCAGCTCCGGTGTGTCGGACAGGGGCTGTCCCGCCGCATAGCAGTGCAGACACTTTTGGTTGCAGTGCCACGCGCCGTCACGGGTCATGGCGCTGACCATCAGGTCCATACGGTGGGGCGCGGTCATCTCGGGGGCGTACTCGCCCAGCGTCAGCGGCGCGACCTCCGCCTCCGGCTCCTGCCCCCGGGCGATGGCCACCAGGGACTCTATCATGATTTGCAGGTCCTCCGCCAGACGCTCCTTGGGCGTGAAGGGGTAGACCTTATGGGTCCGGGCCACCGCACCGGCAGCCATGGCGCTCCAGTCGCTCTCGGTGATCTCCAGCCCGGCGAAGGGCTCCAGCCGGTCCATGAAGCAGGAGAGCAGGATGGCCCAGCTCAGGTTCAGGGGCACCAGCTTGCTGCCGTTGAGCAGCAGCAGAAAGGGCGCGTTCTCCGCGTCCTCACGGGGTGGGATCATGTGGATACGCACCACGCCCCGGCCCTTGGGGTCCAGGGTGATGTGCCGCACACAGTTCAGGTGCTGCCGCCGGTAGCGGCGCTCCAACATTGTAGACACAGGCAGTCCTCCTTTATGAAGGCGATGTGGGGATAGCTATGTGCAGTATACCACAGCGCAGGGCAAAGCGCAACAGGACGCACAGTGAGGCAGCGCGTTGGCAGGGCGCAGCAAAAATAAAGCCACCCCTGCGGGTGGCTTTATTTTGGTGGACCTGAAGGGATTCGAACCCTCGACCTCTCGGATGCGAACGAATTAAAAGCTCTGATTTGTATTGATTTTCAAACATTTCCAGCGCTTTCGGCTGGAATGTAAATGGTCTTGTGGCCTCTTTTTCCCGTTGTAACCATGTGTCCCGGAAGCGTATGTGGTACGTGTTGTGGTCACAGGAGATGTGCGTCGATATCATCTAAACGAGGTGGTAATCTACATACGCCTATGATAGACCAAGTGAGGAAAATCGTCAACCGCTTTCTTTGGCAGGGGCAGTGCAGGGAATGGGATGCAATAGACAAAGAGAAACGTCTGAAGACGACGAGTATGGTTAGCCGCCATCTTGTTTAAAACAATTAATCTAAAAGAGAAAGCTATAATTGGATAACTTCTTCCCTTTTAATACTGCAGATATTTGAACACGAGGTCGGTTCTTTCGAAGTATTTCATCAGAATCACAGCAAAGATAAGCACCACACACTCGGCAATGATGCAGGTGTACCAGTTGACGCTCTCGCCAGCCAAGATGGGCAGTCATCGGAGGGTGAGCGTATTAAAGGCCAACACACGGAAGATGCAAGTGTGCTGCCATTTATATTTATTACAAAAACATAAAACTCGGTCGCTGATTATACCGTGTGTATAGAGCTGTGTTTTTTAAAATTAAGACCGGGGCAACTACCTATGCTAACGAAAAGACTGCTGTAGAGCATCGAGAAATGTAACGACGAGTTACCTCGAACTCAAAAAAATCCAAGTGCCCAAAATCTCCATCAGCCAGTGTGGGAAAACACAACCACAGATGCCACACGGCACGGTAAAGCAAAAGAGAAAAAGAACAGAAAATGCCGGACCCTATCTCTTGTGAAAACGAAGTGAGATCTGTGGGCACTATTGGTGCGGAACAAACACAATAGCCTATCTATCATTTCGATGGCTTTCGGGAACTGCTGGAGGTGCCGTGCACTTGACTACACATGGTTTCTATGCTATGCTCATCGAGGCCAGTTTATGTGTACCGGTCTGCCGCCTGCGTCCGGCGGCTGAAACACAGAAAGATAAGGAGAGTTTTCAACATGAGTAAATCCCAGCAGAATTATCTGGATCAGGTGGCCCAGCGGCTTCACCTGACAGCAGACGCGCAGAGCGGCATTCTCTTTGGGATGCAGGGCGGCCTGCATATGATGCTGATGCGCAGCACCAGCAACCAGAATTTTGTTTCTCTTGTTTTTTCCCTGACTCACAGCGGACAGGAGCCGGATGCGGCGGAAATCAAGGCTTTTGTCAAGAGCAACAAGCTGATTGTAAACTACTCCATTCGCCGCAGCCGGGTGGAATTTATCCTGAAGCCCCGATTCGGCAGCTTTAAGCAAATTGACCAGCTGGAGCAGGTCACGGGCGAGGTGGTATCCCTCCTGCGCACCGGCGGCTACCAGAGCTGCTGCCAAAATTGCGGGCAGACGGCGGACACGGATGCATGCATCATGGCAGGGGTTCCGTCCCTGCTGTGTGACAGCTGCTATCAGCAGCTGGGCCATAATCAGGAACAGATTCAGCAGGAATCTGCCGGCAAGCCGGAGAATGTGCTGGCCGGTGTGGTGGGCGCTCTACTGGGATGCCTGCTGGGCGTGGGCTGCATTGTGCTGCTGGGACAGCTGGGCTATGTAGCGGCTTTGTCTGGCATTGTGCTGGCTGTCTGCACGCTGAAGGGATATGAGCTTCTGGGCGGGCGTCTGTCCACCAAGGGAATTGTGATTGCCTGTGTGCTGATGCTGGCAATGACCTATGTGGGCTATCGGCTGGATTGGGCCATTACTGTTGCCAAGTATTTTGAGGCCAGTCTGACAGATTCCTATCGGGCTATCCCCTACCTCATTGACGAAGAAATCCTGGACGGCGGCGTTTATACCGGTGAGCTTATCAAGCTGTATGCCTTCACACTGATCGGCGCAATCCCCACCATCATCAGCTCCGTAAAGAACCGGAAGATGGCCAAGGTGACTTATCGCATGCAGAGCCAGAGAGCTGTGAACAGCACTCCGGAGTTCTGATTCTGGGCAGACAAGCGAAAGATTTTAAAAAGATCAGGTGCAGCTTCAAAAGAAGCTGCACCTATAAACTGAAAGTAGACACTCAGAAAATACCGGGTTGTCGTAAAACAGTAAAATCAAAAAATGGTGAAAACCTTGTGTTTTCAAGGGGCGGCGTGACGAAAGTCACGCCGTTTTCTTTTTCATCAGCTCATTCAGAGGAATGCAAAAGCCCCGCTTCAACTCGTTGTATCTGACATGACCGTTCTGAAAAGCATGGGAAAGCAATGGGAATGGACATTGCTGCCGGATACCTTCAATAACGAAATTATTGCGCACAGCGTTTCCCCGATTGCAGGGGATAACAAGCCCCATTATCAGAAAATGAAAGCCGATGCGGAAGCCGGAGATCCCGAAGCCATCCGGCGATATGAAGCCACCCTTGCCAAGCGCAGAGATGAGTACCACAAAAAGAAGAAATCAAGACAGGAGGAACTACCAGCATGAAGGAATTGAAGCCAAGAATCCACGAAAACGGCATCGACTACATTCTCGTAGGCGATTACTATGTGCCGGACTGGAAGCTGCCGGAGGAACACCGTCCCATTGGCAGGTGGGGCAATCTTCACAGGGCGTATTTGAGACAGTTTTGCCCTGCCCTCTATTCGACCCTTGTCCTCTCAGGTGAACTGCACACCTACCTTGCCGATCTGAACGAGCAGGCAACGGAAAGATGCAGTCTTATCATTGAGCAGATGGCAGAAGCCGAGGGCGTAGACGAAGCTATGAAAGCGGAAAATCAGATGTTATGGGTGCAGTCCATGAACTCCATCCGCAGCCGAGCCGAGGAAATCATCAAGCATGAGTTGATTTACTGCTGATATTCCAAGTCCAGACCAGCTAATTTCATACCGAAGCAAAAGCGACAGGTATTTCTTTGTGAAGTCCCTGCCGCTTTTCATTTATCAAAAATCAAGGAGGAACACACTATGAAACTGAACATCAACGAGAAGAAAGCCCTTTACACCTTCGGTTGCCCCAACCACAGGGCAACGGTTGACCGTCTGCAAATGCTGGCGGCTATCACACCCGACCCTGTTGCCGGAGAGCTGTTCAACGACCTTGCAATCAAGCTGAGTGCCGAGGAAGCGCACGACTGGTATCGCTGCTTCTACCCTACGCTCCGCATGGAAATGGACGGCTACTATGAAGCGGAACTGACTTTGCGGCTGGCAGAAATCAGCAGTTACGATATGGAGGACGATTATGGCGAAGCTGACCAAGTATGAAAAGGAAACCATCATCCTGTTCAACGAGGGCGAAGATACGGCAAGCATCTACACCTTCAACGCCGGACTGAAAAAGCGGCTGGCGCTGTTCGCTAAGAAGTACCCCGACCTCTGCCGACAGGAAAAGACCCATGAGCAGGGCGGCGTTTCCTATGTGCTGGACAAATCCCGGCTGTCCATCCGTCTGCAACCGCCCATGAGCGAAGAACGCAGACGAAAAGCAAGCGAGACCGCAAAGCAAACCAGATTCCAGAGCCGAACAAAATAATGTAACGTTTAGGGGCGATATGCGGTCAAAATGTCGGGTCTGTACTCGATGTCTTGACCGCTATTGCATACGGGAGTATAAGGGTATCGCCCTGATCCCGGTATGCGAAAATAGGTAATATAGAGCTTGTTAATGCAGCAAATTCACAATTAGCGCATTGATTTCTCAGCTTGTTTATGGTACACTGTTACACGGATACACAAATAATTGTGCTGGGGGAGGTAGAACGATATGGCTGAAAGAAATATGGTGAATTTAACTATCACAATATCGAAGGAAGAACGCAAGGCTTTGAAACAGATAGCACTTGATGAAGATTTGACTGTATCCGCATTGATTCGACGATGGCTTCAGGAACATCAAAGATATGTAAAAAATAATCGTGAACAGCATTAAGGGGAATAGTTAGATGGCGAATTTTTACGAAACCGTGCTAACGGTACTGAAAGCAGATGAGAGGTTTATTGCCGAGGATGGCACATTCCTGCGTAACGCAGTCTATGAGGCTGCAATGAAAATGGACGAGGGACTTATCCGCCTCCTTCTTGCGAACGATGAAACACGCACCCGCTTTTTTATGGAAGTCGATGGTATCAAGGTCTTTGATAAAATAGGCTTTGCCTGGGTAATCAACAATCGGCAATTCCTGCCGGATAGCTATACCCGTTTCAAGAATAAGATCGGGCTTGCGGATGAAACTGGTGCGCTGATTTCTGCCGCTGGTCAGGTAGAGCTTGTTTTCCCATACAAGGATTGCGTTCTGGAGGGTGGACAAACAAAGGAAGACCAGAAGCGCAGCGAGATTTTTTATAATGAAACGCTTGCACCAGACGAGGTTGATAGATTGCTCTACCCGAAAGTTTTTTCAGGAGCCCGTCTATTCTCATCTGACGGATCTCAGTCTATCGACAGCTTTAACGATACCGACAATTTAATCATTCGCGGTAATAATGTCCTTGCGCTTTCTTCACTCTGCGGTAGATATACCAATCGGATTCAGTTTATCTATATAGACCCTCCATACAATACTGCGAATGACAGTTTCAAATATAACGATAGCTTTAAACGGAGTACTTGGCTGTCGTTTATGAAGACAAGAATTCAATATGCGAGGAAACTCTTGAAGGAAAGCGGCGTAATTGCTATTCAAATCAACTATAAAGAATACTCATACCTAAAAGTACTGTGTGATGATTTGCTTGGTGAAGAAAACTACATAACGACAGTTACGATTAAGACCGCGACTACGGCAAGTTTTCGCGCAATTAACGACTGCCCTGTGAATGTATCGGAATTCATTATAATTTATGCAAAGAATAAGGCAAAGGCTAAGATAAAACCCGTTTATGTAGCATGTGATTATTCGGAGGATTACGGCAGCTACATTAAGAATTATAATCAAGACTGTAATAGTTGGGAAATCATTCCTGTGGACAATCTGATTTATGAAGCAGAAGGTGTATCGTCATGGCAAGAATATAAGCGGCTTCATGGAGAGAACTGGAAAGAAATAAGATATAAGAAAAAAGCCGCCTTTTGCATGGAAAACAGCGATAGAATCGTGAGCTTAAACACGATGCAAAAACCATCTCAGGAGATTGTTCGCATTGTCGAGCAATCGAAAAAGGAACGCAATAAGGTCTTTCAAGTTGGCACCACATATATTTACAATGGGCGGACGCTTGCATTCTTTTCTAAAAAACTGAGAGAAATAGACGGCAAGATTACGCCAACAGAAATACTTACGAATATATGGACAGATATTTCCTTCCTTTCGCTCGGAAATGAAGGTGGCGTAGATTTACCAAATGGTAAAAAACCAGAAAAGCTAATCCAGCGCTTGTTTGGACTGTTCACAGATTCTGAAGACATTATAATGGATTATCATCTGGGAACGGGTACTACATGTGCGGTCGCTCATAAAATGGGAATGCATTACATTGGTGTTGAGCAGCTCGATTATGGACAGGACGATTCTCTGGTGAGACTTCAAAATGTTATTGCAGGCGAACAAGGTGGCATTTCAAAATTCGTTGACTGGCAAGGCGGTGGTTCTTTCGTCTACTGCGAACTGGCAAAGCTGAACCAGAAAATTGTGGAAAAAATCGAGGCCGCTACCGATGAGGTCACCTTGTCCGACATCTACGACAGAATGGTGAAATCCGGGTTTATCAGCTACAAGGTGAATCCAGCGGACATTGATGCCGCTGTCGATGACTATGCCGCCCTTTCATTGGATGACAAGAAGCGATTCCTGATGGAGATTTTGGACAAGAATCTCCTGTATGTGAACTACTGCGATATTGATGACGAGGAGTTTGGCATCTCCGACGAGGACAAGGCGTTCACAAGGAGATTTTACAAGGAGGGATAATCCGATGGCGTTCTTATACGAAAAAATAGATGCCTTGCGTGAATACGGCAGCACTGCGGTTCTCCCGCCCTACATTCCGGAGAACCTGAATCCGAACTTTGAGCTGCGCCCGTATCAGAAACAGGCGTTTGAAAACTTCATTACGCATTTTGAGAGCAGTAACCGACCGAAGCCTACGCAGGTGCTTTTCCACATGGCAACCGGCAGCGGCAAGACGCTGATTATGGCAGGACTGATGCTGTATCTTTACAAGCAGGGATATAGGAATTTCTTGTTCTTTGTCAATCTCTCGAATATTGTGGATAAGACACGGGAGAATTTTCGCAATCCGGCATCTTCAAAATACCTATTTGCAGATGAGATTGTGCTGGACGGAGAACGCATCCGCATCAATCAAGTGGATAATTTCCAGTGTGCAGAGAAGGACGCAATCAACCTCTGCTTTGCTACCACGCAAGGACTCCACATGGATATGTGGATGACAAAGGAAAACGGGATGTCCTTTGACGACTTTGACGAGCAGAAGGTCGTGCTGATTTCTGACGAGGCGCACCATCTGAATGTTGATACGAAAAAGAAAATGTCTGCTGATGAGGAATCAAGCTATCATTCATGGGAGCAGACGGTAAAGAATATCTTCAGCCGGAATGCTGATAACATCCTGCTGGAGTTTACGGCTACCTGTGACCTTGCAAATCCAGCGATCCGTGCGGCATACGAAAACAAGATTATATTCGATTATGCATTGGCAAAATTTTATAACGACAGGTATTCCAAGGACATCGTTACGCTACGCTCCGACCTGACCGTCATGGAGAGAGCTTTGCAAGCACTTATCCTCAGTCAGTATCGGTTGAAGGTGTTTCAAGACTATCGTCTGGCAATTAAACCTGTTGTGCTTTTTAAGGCAGCGAAAATTCCCGACAGCAAGAACTTTATGGCTGAGTTTATTGAAACGGTGAGAAAGCTGACGGGCGCACAGTTGCAGAGCCTTTCTACTGCCGTTAACAACGAAGTTATGCATAGAGCCTTTGCTTATTTCGCAAACAATGGCATCTCCTTTGACACACTTGCGGCAGAGCTTCATGATGATTTTTCCGAGGAGCATTGCGTTTCTGTAAATGAAGATAAGGATGTCACACAGAAGCAGATTCTCTTAAATTCGCTTGAAGATGCGGACAATCCTTATCGTGCAATTTTTGAGGTCAAGAAACTGGATGAGGGTTGGGATGTCCTCAACCTGTTTGACATTGTTCGCCTTTATGAAACAAGACAGTCGAGCGGTAAAAAAATATCCCCCGCTACCATAGCGGAAGCACAGTTAATCGGGCGTGGAGCTCGGTACTGCCCGTTCCAGCTTGACGATGAGCAGCCGAAGTTTCAAAGAAAATACGATGAAGATGTAACCAGCGAGATGCGTGTCTGCGAGACACTCTATTACCATTGCCAGAATGACCATCGCTATGTGACGGAACTGCGTAATGCCCTGCGTGAAATCGGTCTGGACACTAACAAAATCGTTCAGCGTGAATACGTCCTCAAAGACGAATTTAAGGCTACCGATTTATACCGGCAGGGATTGATTTTCTTAAACGCCAAAGAGGTAAAAGATAGAAAAGACGTGCGTGGTCTTACACCGAGCGTCCGGGATAACATTTACCGTTTCCAAGCTGCAACCGGGGCTTCCGGTGTTGATTCTGTTATGAAAGAAACAGCACAAGGCGTTGACCTTGTTTTAGATTTGAAGACAACGCACATGACGATTGGAGGGATTGCGGTAATCAACTACGCTGTTGTTAACAAGGCACTCATGAAGTACCCGATTTTCAAATTTAACACGCTGCGCTCATATTTTCCGAATGTAACATCTACGCGACAGTTCATCACGGATAATGAATATCTCGGTGCTGTCCGTATAGACATTCAGAGCAAAGATGAACACCCGACTATGGAAACGCTCTATGCAGCTGTTTTCTATGTTCTTGGTAAAATCGCCGGTTCCATTTCCGGCATTGAGGAAACATACCGAGGAACGAAGACTTTCCGGGCAACGAATATCAGAGATGTCTTTCGTAACAAGACTGTCAATTATGCCGATCCACATGATGGCGGCATTGGCATATCGCAAAACGACCCGTCCGTAAAGAGCGAGTGGAAAATCGATCTCACTACGGAGGACTGGTTTGTCTATACCGATAACTACGGAACATCGGAAGAAAAAGCGTTTGTTGCTTATTTCCGTAGTTATGTTGCTGATTTGCGAAAGCTGTATAACCGTATCTACCTTGTCAGAAACGAGCGAGAATTCCACATCTATTCGTTTGAAGATGGTGAACGGTTCGAACCAGACTACGTTCTTTTTCTGCAAAGGGATAAGACGGACGGCTTTGAGCAGCTCCAGATTTTTATCGAGCCGAAAGGCACTCAGCTTCTCGAAAAGGATGCATGGAAAGAGAAATTTCTGCTCCAGTTAAAGACAGAAGCTGTGCCAGCTACAATTTTTGTTGACGACAACGACTATAAGATTTGGGGACTCCATTTCTTCAATCAGGAGAACCGTATGAAGGAGTTTGATTCGGAATTTGCGGCTTTGATAGGAAAATAGTCGAAACTAAATAATGGCTAACCCAAAGGCGATCAACCGTAAAAAGTTGGTCGCTTTTGTTTTGCCCATTATCAGAAAGGAGAAGTTGCCCATGAGCGAAGAATTGGAAAAGCTGAGACACAAACAGTATGTTGCGGAGCGCAAGCTGACCGCAGCCAAGCACAAGGAGAAGCGATTGCAGAGCGAGCTGAAACGGCTGACCAGAAGTGAGAGAACCCATCGGCTTTGCACTCGTGCCGGAATGTTGGAGACCTTTTTGAAAGAGCCGACCGTCCTGACCGATGAGGATGTGATGGAGCTGCTGACCTTCCTCTTTCACAGTGAAGCCGCCCAAAAGAAGCTGAACACGCTGATTGAGGAACGGAGAAAAACGCTGACAACGGACGGCAGCGAGAACCCCTTGTTTTAACAAGGGCGTAATTATACACCGCCTAAAGGTGGTGCATTGCGTTCTGCCGAAAGCCCCTTGCAGGGAGCTGATGATTGACGCACAGGATAAATCCTCTGCTCAAATCATCCAGTGGAAGCTACACTTCCCCTGCGCTGGCTTTGCCAGCTACCCCTTTGCTTTGGTTGTGTAGTAGAAAATAACCGTTTTCTCTGATATAATAGTTTTTGATAGTAATCCGATGGAGTGTGAGACAAATAATGGAACGTCCATTTATCTGCAAGTGTTTAACAGCTGAATACGAGGAAGAAAAATCTGTGCTTAGAGGTCCTGTTCATATACAATTTGATATTGGAAAGGAACAACTTTTTCATGTGGATATTGAGCAGGCAGTAATCCGAAGCATCAAAATCTCAACTGATTCGGATGTTTCGATATTTGACTTAAATACGGTCTTGTCTAAAATAGAACGTCTATTGATGCTGTTAGATGGAAGATTTATTCAACTGAAAGAAATGAAATTTTCTGAATCAGATGTTTTTTCAAACGATTCATTGATTTCATGTGCTCAAAATTTGACTGCACAAAGATTAAGTTATTTTTGCTCAGCTGATTTCTGCAAAAATGCTCCGTATAGGTTGATTGATTTTGAAAATGTATTTACACCTGATTTGTTTAGTAAGTGGGATGACTTGTTAGATGAGTTGGGCGTTGTGCATCAAATGTTTCTTTACTCGGTCAGTGATAGCAAAATTACGATAGATGTAAAATGCGCATTTCTGGTTGAGCTTGCTGAACCTATTGTTGAAGTTGTCAAGGAGCGAACTTATTATTTTGCCTCATTAGAACCAGGTAGTCGTGGAACAACTTTAAAAAATTGTTTGGATGCACTAATCACCAAATATGGTGAAGAGATTTTTAATAAAGAACTTTCATCAAACCAATATAATCAATTTTTAAATGTACTTGTAAACAGCAGAGTCAATATCATGCACGTCAAAAGGAATCAAAGAAAACCAGCCTTAAATGGTAAGCAATCATGCTTATATGCACAAAAACTGAGCTTACTATATAGAAGAATACTTTTTGAACTACTTCAAATTAATGACTCTCTATATCTTGAAAACCTAAAACATTGTGTGTTAGATTTGGATAACTGGAACTCAATTTCAGATGATTTTTTGAGTTGGTTATCAAAATAACGCCGAGCATATTAAAGCAGGAAACCTACATGGTCTCCTGCTTTTTTGTCCAAGAACATTAAAAGGAGACGATAAAGTGGCAAACCCTCATTTTGAAATCAAAATCACGAAGCGGAGCAAACGGCAGTCAGCTGTTGCCGGAGCTGCCTACCAGAGCGGCGAGAATCTGTTTTCCGAGTATGACCAGAAGCACAAAGACTACCGGAAAAAGGAAGGTGTTGTCTACACGGAAGTCATGTTGCCATCCCATCCTCCCGGACACAATCCCCATTGCCATATCATGTTGACCATGAGAGCCATTGATGAAAATGGAAAGTGGCTGCCTAAGAGCCGCAAGGTTTATGACCTTGACGAAAACGGAGAGCGTATCAGACTTCCCTCAGGCAACCGGAAAAGCCACAAGGAGAATAAGTCTTACTATCGCCACTTTACCGTGATAAATTTTGCAAAACCATATTAACGCGCCTACACTTCCATGGTACCTTTTATTCCAAATCCTGCTGACAAAAGTGGTAGTTCTCACCGTGATAACCACCACTTTCAGCGGATGACTGCCCAGAAAGAACGTACCGCCCCGCAACACACCCGATTCATTTTGCCGCCGATTCATCCGACAAAATCCATCGCTGCGCTGCGTGGGCGGTATTTTTCTTTTACGGGAAACGCACCTTGAAAATTTCATGAGCCGTCCGAACGTGATACCGGCTTTTCCGCCAACGCCGCTGCACAAACAGGGGCAGGAACTTCGTTCGGCGCAAACGGTGACCTCCTTACATGAGCAGCGAAACTCTCTACTTATTTCTGCATCTTAACAATTCGGAAACAATTACCCGGAAACGATTTTGAGCGCAGCGGTAGAGGGCAAGAACCGTCCCGTGGCCACAAATTTTCAATT
>ERZ837910.2239-NODE-2239-length-24284-cov-3.489125_pt1 | contig 24284 bp, 21 predicted proteins | sample MGYA00519940_ERZ837910 | MGnify/ENA primary metagenome ERZ837910 (study PRJEB31850, sample SAMEA3708825) | human gut metagenome | biome: human gut; feature: human-associated habitat; material: faeces | place: China | collected 2014 ... | reverse complement strand
ATACCTGATCATCCCCCGTTATTCCGGAGACTATAAGATTCCGGCCATTCGGTTTTCTTATTTCGATTCACAATCGAACACTTACAAGACCATTGCGGGGGCTGAATACAATATCCATGTCAGAAAAGGAGCCGATAAAGGGCAGGTGGAAACTTCGACCGGTAATCAGGTGAAGTCGTTCAAGAAAGAAGATGTCCGTAAAGTGGGTGAAGATATCCGTTACCTGAAAACGGAGGGATTGAACCTGAAGGCTGCCGGGGTACGTTTCTTCGGAACTACCTTATACTGGCTGGCTTTATTGATTCCGTTCGTACTGTTTATTGTCGGTGCAGTCTTGAATCGCCGGAGAATCAAAGCGAATGCTGATATAGTCCGGGTGAAGAATAAAGCGGCCAACAAGATGGCCCGCAAACGCCTCAAAGTGGCTGCCAGCGCGATGAAAAATCACAATGCAGAGCAATTCTACGATGAAGTATTGAAAGCCCTTTGGGGATATATGAGTTATAAACTGAATATCGACCGTGCCGAATTGAACCGGGATAATATCAGTGAAATTCTCCAGTCGAAAGGAGTAGAGGAAGACAGAATCAAGGAATTTATCGCTGTATTGGATACTTGTGAATATGCCCGTTATGCTCCCGGAAGTAATTCCGATCAGGAAATGGGGAAAGTATATACAGATAGTATTGATGTGATTACAAAGCTGGATAAAGCTATCCGGTGATTAAAGATTAGAAACTATGAAAAAGACATTGTTGATATTGCCGGTTTTACTGATAAGCTTGTGTGCTTTAGCCGCTACTGATCCGCAATCGGAGAAACAGGCAGAGGAATTTTACCGGGAGGGAAAATACAATGAAGCAGCTGAAATATACCGGAAATTGAGGGCCAGTGGCATGGAATCGGCTATCTTATATTATAATCTGGGTAATTGTTATTATAAACTGGGAGAGAATACGCAGGCCATATTGAATTATGAACGGGCCTTATTATTAGACCCCTCGGATGCTTCTGCCCGTTATAATCTGAAAATGGCCCAGCAAGCTATCGTAGACAAAATCGAAGTGTTGCCCGAATTGTTTCTGGTGAGGTGGTACAAAGGTTTTGTCGGTTATTTTTCCGCCGATCAGTGGGGATATATCTCGGTTACTCTCTTTATCCTCTTTTTGGTGATGGCAGCTTTATTTTTCTATTCTCCTTCGGTCGGTATCAAAAAGACTGGTTTTGTCGTGGGGATTATAGCCTTTTGCCTGACTGTTGGGACGATGTTTTTTGCCATGCAGCAGGATAAGAAAGTCACCGACAGAGAGTATGCGATTATTACAACTCCGAGTGTGACGGTGAAAGGAGCGCCGGATAATAGCGGTACGAGCCTGTTTTTGATTCACGAAGGGCTGAAAGTCCGTGTCATAGGTCAATTGGGGGATTGGTACAATATCCGGATGGCAGACGGCAATGAAGGATGGGTAGCAAAAGGAGATCTGGAAAAGATCTGACCGGGAGGAACGTAATTGTTTTTCCTCCCTGTCAGACTGTTAGCGATCGGACAATAAAGCAGTGAGTTTTTCTATTGTTTTTGTATCCGAAGGACGTGTCATATTGGCATCCAGTACTTTTCCCTCCCGATCTATCAATAGAAAACGGGGAATCCATGAAATCTTATAATCCTTTTTAAAAGTATCTTCTTCGTTTACCCTCAATTGGATACCATCCAGGCTGTCCTTTTCTATCTTGGCTCGCCAGGCAGCTTCATCCGCATCGATAGAGATACTTACAAAACAGATAGGCTTATCCTTGAACTCCTCTTTTAATTTATGAAATGCCGGGAGTTCGCGGCAACACGGTCCGCACCAGGTTGCCCAGACATCGATATAAACGTAATTACCCAGCCAGTCAGATAAATTTTTCCGGTTACCGTCTTTATCCAAAAGGGAAAAATGGGGTGCTTTTCTACCTTTTTCTAAGCGGGTATATTGTTCATACGACCGGAAAAATGCTGCTTTTTGTTTCTCATCCTTTACCTTTTCCCGATAAAGGGGTAAAAACGCTTCCATCCCTTCTGTTCCGAAATACCTGATATATCCGGACATGCTTTCGTCGACTAAATAACTTGCCAGTTCTTCATCCTTAATGTGATTACATATATAATCCAGTTCACATTTTAACTTATCCAATGGTTTACCTGTTTCAGTTTTTTTCTTTTCTCCCAACAATTGTATGCCATTCCTGAAAAACTGGCGGTATTCCCAGAATTCATGAGCTGAAGGATCCTCCTGAAGCAGTTCCGATACCTTCCGGTAATACCTTTCTCCCGGAGAATAACTTTTCAGACGTAATAGTCTGGCATGCAGAAGGGGATAGTCCAATAATGAATGGCAAGCCACATAATAAAGCCGTTTACGCTCCGATTTTTTAAAATCCGCCGGCAGAGGTAAAGAATCAAGATGTGCTTGTAATCTGCCGGGCATCAGAGCCCATTCTTTTAAAAATTCTTCTTCCCCTTTTTCATATCCCGGATCCCGGTTATTCAAAAACGGACTGTTCAGATAGATATTGATCGCTTTAGCCGCTCCGGTAAATTTAATCTCTTGTCCGTTCAGCTTAGTAATTTCCTGCTGCTGTCCCGGTACAAGATAAAACGAATAAACATTGCGCGGACCGTATAAAGCTGCATAACCGGGAGCCAGAGAATCCGGAATAGTAATCCTCCCTACGCCTGATTCATCTAGTTTTACCTTATAAGCTTGTTCCCGGAATCCGATCCGGATTTCCTCTTGGCCGAAAGTAGCGTCGAAGCGGACTCTTACCTGGGAAAAGGCTTGTGCTTCCCACAAAAAACAGCAGGAAAGCACAAAAACTATTTTCAAACCTCTGCTCATTTTAAGCACCGTATTTCGGGTAATTATATTCCATATCCAGGATTTCTCCGAAACCTTCGAATACTTTTTCCGAAGCAATATCGATCATTCCGTTCACCTCATTGATATAGTACATATAAATTTTTCCTTCTTTCTTACTCTCGTTGTAAGTGGAAAGAATCAGCACTTTATTGTTATAGGGATGATTCGTAATAAAACGATCAATACAAGGTTTGAATATTTTCATTCCCGTTATTTTTTCATCAGTTTGGGCCAAAGTATAAAGTTTTTCACCGGTGTTAGCTCCATTGTAATCATAACGGTAAATATCCCGGTCGGTAGCATATAAAAAAACAGGACCGAGTGAACCTACTGCAAAATATTTCGCTTTCTCCAGTTCCGGACAATTGTCTGCCAGGTATTTCCCCACACCGATATTGGGCTTTGTGTCAAAATTAAAAACGCATAATGTCATTTTTTTCGTATCCCAATCCTCGAATAATCCGTATTCGTAATTATTGTATCCTGTCTCCATATAACGGAGGCTTGCATGCATATTTCCCCAATCGAAGGGTTGTGGTGCTGTGGCAACCGCTAACTCTTTCAAAATCCATGTATTTTCTTCGATTCCCAAAAAACGTCCGCCGATTTCATCATAAAGAATACCCTGATAATAATCAAACCATTTAGGGGCATAAGGCGATGCTTTATAAGTCAAGCCGTCTTTCAGGATCGGTTCGGTATAAGTTGTAAATCCCGTGCTGCTGATCGCACTGTATTCATAAAAACGACCGTTCGACACGATCGCATCGTAGCCAAATCTTCCCGGGCTCCAGTAATATTGCCAAAAAATGTAACTTTCCGGTTTCCAGGATGATAGATCAAGTACCAACGTGGACATATCAAATGTTTTTTGCATAGTGATGGCCGACAGGCGGGCCCCGCCCTTATCGGTAAGCACAATCACATTCTGATATCTTCCGATACAAAAATAGCTGCCGATGACAACACCACGTCCGGTCAGGGCTTCTCCATTGACTGTCTCGTATACATTGTGTAAAATTTCGTCATTTTCTACCCGGTTTGAGAAATAGGGACTCATGATTAAATCGAAATCCGTTTTGCCTTCTCTTTCTTGTAAAACCATCCAGCCTTCGGTAATACTTCCCTGTACCGCCAGGTAAATTTGCTTGTAGGTTTGCACTTCCGTTTTCTTATTGGTAACGGTTAGTACCAATGTATAAGAACCTGGAACTTCGGCTACTTCGTATGTCAGATTTCTTGAATTTCCTATCTCTTTTTGTTCCCAGACCCCACCGATGTCGTTGGACCAGATCCGCCAATTGAATTCATAGTCGCTTTCCGGAGCATCGTTTAAATCTACATCTGCAGTAAGTTCTAACGTCTTGAATTGAGTTGCATATACCGTATCTTGTATTTTTATGTCAATATCGGGTAAATCTGTGTAGTCATAATTCCCCATATCATCATAGCAGGCAGCCAGATTGATCATGAGAGGAATGAAAAGAAATATATATATGATCTTTTTCATTGTGTTATTCTTTTATCGTTGATATATCGTTCAGAATGTTACAACCAAACCGTTTTCATCGGTCAGGGGTTCTCCCGGGTGTGCTTTATTATATTCATATAAAGCATTTATCATTATACCCGTGTAGTAAATGGTTTCTGAAGTGCTCCACTTATCATAATCGGTGGCAATTCCCAGGGTTTGGATGACAAACTGATGTTTTATGCGGCTATATTCACCGAAAGGCCAGCCTGCCGGTTCTGTCAGATGATTGGTTAATACAATTTTATATGTATTCTCATTTACAGGAGCCGCTGCGAAGTTTTCATTGCCACAGAGCCGGAAGGTGGCTACCAGATTATGATTCTCCAACTCCGGGGTTTTCTTAACCTTTACTTTTAAAATTCCTTTTATCGAATCCGCCGGAAGTTCACTTCTTTCAATTATAAAATGGTCATTTTCCTGGGCTGTAGTTTCTTCTTTTACTACTTCAACTCCGATTTCCCGGGCTTGTCCAACTGCCAGGCCGACAAGTTTAAAGGGGATTTCTACGATATCTTCTTGTTTGTCAGGATGCAATGCAAAAGAATAGACTATGCTGTCATTTCCCTCTGCTGTATAAATAAAACGTAAAGAGGCATATCCGGCGTCATATTGCACATAATTGTCTTTTTGACAACTGCCACATCCTATTGCGATCAGGACGGATAATAGCAGACCGTATTTATATATAAAATGTTTCTTCATAATCTTTTCTCATTAATTTCTATTTCCATATTCTAATTCCTGGTCAGGTATCGGAAGCACATAATAAGCTTTGCTGAAAGGTACCTGTACATTAGGTAGTGTTGCCTGGTCGGTACGCTTGCAATAAAAGAACCATTGCCCTTCTCCTATAAATTCTTTACGGTATTCTTTACCAATAGCTGTTTGTAATTTTTCATCGGTCGTATCTTCTTCTTTCAAATCGTCAGTAACCTCAAAACCCCTGTGTTGGCGTAAGGTATTGAAATATTCAAGGGCTTCCTTTTTCGAACCTGCACATTCGGCAGCAATCAGATACATTTCGCTGATACGTAGCAAAGGTTGACGGTTATTGTAATTGGAAGAGACTTGCCATAATTTAGTATTGACATAATAAGAGTCGATAGGTTCGAAATAATAGATATACCGCCAGTCGCTGCCACCGTACAAAGTATTTTCAAAAATTTCGTCCCTCACTTCTGCCTGGGTGACAAGTAAATTACCCACCGTATTGTTTTCGCTTTTTTTCAGGTATGTTTCTGTTATCGTTTCTAATCTCGTATTGTTCAGCATGAGGATACATTCCGTCAGAAAGATTCCGTCACGGTTATCACGGGTCGTTGTCGCTACCTGGCCTTTCTCTACCCACGGATATTTGTGGGAAAGGATTACTTCCGTAGCATTTTTCAGGGCATTGACCTTATCGTTTTTATACAAATAAACACGTGCCATCAGAGCCCGGACTGCGTAATAGTTGAAATGAAAACTCCGGGTTCCCAAAAAAGATGTCGTCGCTTCTCCGGTTCTGACAGGATCGTTTTCTAATAGAAAGGCTGCTTTTTCCAAATCCGTAATTACGGAATCAAGGACTTCAGAAACCGTAGATAACGGAGTTATTTCTTTCGAAATTTTGCTGACATAAGGAATCGCTTTTTCACCGGCCCCGCTCACATAACTTTTGCCAAACAGACGGAGCAGATCGAAATGCAGAAAAGCACGTAATGCATAAGCTTCCCCTTCGTAGATTTTTTCTTCATCGGCTGCAAGAATTCCCCGGTGGTCTTCGATGCCCTGTAACAGAATATTGACGTTGGCGATCGCATTATACATGTTGTTCCAGATGCTGTTGATCACTTCTTCGCTTTTCGGATTGTCATAAACAAAACGATGCAGGTAATAATAAGTTCCGGCTTCCTGATTCCAGTAATATTGTTGTCCCAAGGCGTCCAACATTCCGAAACCGAGATGGGCACCATAAAGTTCTTCCGAACATAAAGCGGTATATACTCCGGTCAATTGATCTTTAAAACCGTTCTTATAACTGAACAGATCGTCATATTTTACTTCCGTACTCGGACTGACATCCAGCCATTCCTGACAGGAAACACTCAACAGGGAAAAGAACAAAATGCCGAGTATATTTTTTGTTTTTTGTATTCGTATCATTGTATTCATCGATTAAAAGGTTGCTTGTAAAGAGAACGAGAAAGTACGGGCGAACGGATAAGTCAACCCGCGTTCTGTTTTCACTGTAGAAGCCCGGAACACATCATCCATATAAAAACTGGCCTTTAATTGTTGCAACCGGCTCTTTTTCAGGAATGCACAATGCCGGAAATCATATCCCACGTTTAAAGATGACAAACGCAATTCGTTCAAATCCTGTACAAAACGGGAACTGGGTTTAGTCAGCCTGTGAGGATTATAAGAAAAATCGACCCGGTCACCCGGTTTTTTCCAAACGGCATTGTAAATTCGTTTGTCGACATTCAGTCCGACATCGGCATTCTCGACCCGGTCGACCAGGGTCTGGTTATAAGTCTGACCGCCGAATTGATAATAAAAAGACATGTTCAGGAAAATTCCCCGGTAATCCATATTTATTCCGAAAGTACCCGAACATTCGGGCATGGCGTCGCCACAAACCACCTGATCCTCGGCTTTCCATTCTGTCGTTGTTTCTCCATCCTTTGTCAGGAAAATCTCATCTCCTGTAGCCGGATCGATACCCAGAGAACGGACAGCCCAGATAGCATTCATAGACGAACCTTCGATAAAACGGGTCTGGGGTCTGTTGGTATTTCCATCCAATATTTCGTTATCGACCTCGTCGTTGTAACTTCTCAACGCATTCGATATTTTTTTCAACTTATTCGTATTTTTGGCAATAGAGAAAGAAGTACTTAAATAACGGTCGTTTTCCACATCATACAACAAATGGGCATTTAACTTCAGTTCCATTCCTTTATTTTCCGTACTTCCGATATTTTCCATATAGCTGGTAAATCCCATAGAAGGAGGAACAGTCAAGGCCAGCAACTGATCTTTGGTTTGCTGCACATAATAATCGTATACAATCATAAGACGTCCCCAGAGATTCAGGTCGAATCCGATATTGTAATCCTGGGTTTTCTGCCATTTCAGGTCATCGTTGGGCAGGGCCATTAAATGAGAACCGATCCAGTTGTCGTAGGCTTGGGTCTGATTGTAACTGAACATGGCTAAAGCCTGATATGGATTGAAGTTCTGGGCTCCGGTATAACCGGTTGAGGCACGTAGTTTAAATTGTTTCAGCCATTCTGCCTGTTCCATAAAATGTTCTTTATGAAAATTCCATCCGATACCTGCCGACCAGAACTGTCCCCACCGTTTATCTTGTCCGAAACGGGAAGACGCACTGGCACGCCAGGACAAATCGGCCAGGTAACGATCGTCGTACGAATAGTTTAAAGCGGACAAAACACCTATTTCACGACTGATGGACTCATTGCCGACAGGAGGATAATCGCTCTTGTTGAATCCGAGACCCGAAGTGATAAAACCGTTCTTGTCATTCGGAAAACCGACCATGGTGAAAGTAACTTCTTCAGAACGGCTTTGCTCCATCTTGTAGTTCAGGTTCAGAAAAAGTTGATGCTTATCTAATAATAAGGAATAATTGGCTGTTATATCCATATTGACATTGCTGCTTTCTCCCTCCAGTTTACTGTATGTGCCTTTTTCAAAAAATTTATCTTCCGAATATCCCAGGAATCTGGTATGTGAGGCCGGATAAAAGTCTTCCCTTGCATTGAGGGTTTTCGATAACCCCAAACGTCCGATAAACTTCAATGCGGTCAAAGCCTGCCATTCGATATAAAAATTATTGGTAATACTGGTATATTTACTGAAATTTTTAGTACCGATAGAAGCATTCCATAGCGGATTCCCGCAGGTTACCCCAACCAGGCCTCCTCCTCCGGTAGAACCGGCAATTTGCTTCAAATCCCCGTTTTCATCATAAGGTGTCCAATAGGGATTCAGTTTTGCATATTCGTCGAAAGAACCATAGGGAGAATCATTGGCCCGGTTAAGAGTGGTACTCAACTGATTTCTGAACAATAAGTCTTTATAACGGTAAGCCAGGGTAATTCCTCCCGTGAACGTTTGCCGGTCTGATCCTTTCATCACCCCCTTGATTTCATTATAAAGCAAGTCTACGCCATAGCGTAAATGTTCGTCTCCTCCATCCAAATACAGAGAATGCCGGTGTCCGATACCGGTATGTAAAGGTTGGGCCAGCCAATCTGTGTCCACGCCACGTTCTATTTCCGATTTGATCTGGTTCAGATATTGTTCCCAAAACCAGGGATCTGAATAACGGCCGTGTGCCTTATCTACTTCATATTTTTCACGTGCATCACAAAGATTATAACCTGTCAGGTCGGGAATCGTCAGGCTCAGATCTCCTTTGTATGATATCCTCATCTTCCCGGCTTTCGGCTGACGGGTTTCGATGACCACTACGCCATTGGCCGCTTTGGCTCCGTATATTGCTTTGGCTGCGGCATCTTTCAGTAATACAATCGTTTCTACCCGGTTCATATCCAAATCGTAAACTGTTGTAATATCTGTTTCGAAACCGTCCAAAATGAAAAGCGGCTGATTGGGGTTACCATTATAAGTCCCTTTTATATCGGGCATGGATTGTTGTCCACGCAACTGAATTTGGGGGGCTTTGTTCGGATCCGAACCGAAATCATTGTTTTCTATAATATGAAAAGCCGGGTCTAAACTTTTCAGGGATTGTAAAACATTTTGGTTCCCCATTTTCTGTAGTTCTTCTTTCTTTATGGTCGTTGCAGCACCGGTATAACTCTCTGTTTTACGGGTAAAAATACCGGTAACGACAACCTGTTCCATTTCAGTTACGTCGGTTTGCAGGGTCACTTTTATTTCGGATTCGCCTTTATAAGGGACCTCTTTGGTTTGCATGCCGACGAACGAAAATACCAGGACTACATTTTCTTGTGAAGGAAGTGATAATTTAAATTTCCCTTCTGTATCGGTTGCACTTCCCAAAGAAGTCCCTTTTACCAAAACGGTCACTCCGGGTAAGGGTGCTCCATCCGTGTCGGTCACTACGCCGGAAATCGCTAGGGGCTCTACCGGTTGAACGATTTTTTCTGTACTTTTTTTGATGACATACACTCCGTCCACTTTCGAAAAAACAAACCCTGTACCTTCCAGGATTTTGCTCAGTATCACCTCAACAGGTTGATTTACGACTTCAAAATCATTACACTTCCGGTTTCCGATAAGTTGTTTGTTAAATAAAATATCGACACCGGTCTGATCTTTAAATTTAATCAGAACATCATTTAAATTTTCAGATTTCACGGCAAATGTGATCAGTTTGGTGTCATTATCTGCCGCCGCATAAGACAACGAAACAATGAACAGCAAGTACACTGCCGCTAACATTTTTCTTAAGAATTCAGGTAAGAAATACCTGTCAGGTGCTTTTTTTTTCATACATTTGTTATTAGTTCGTTAATATGAATGAATGTGTAGAGAATGCGCTCTAAAGTTTGCCGACTGCAGAAGCATTCTCTATTTTTTTATTTTCTTTTTACAGTAATTGTATGGTGATCGATCTCAAATGTAATATCTGCACTTTCTTCAAAAAAATGCAGTAAAGTCTCAATCTCTCCGTACCGGCTCAAAGAACCCGAAAATTGCAGCTGTTGCAATACCGGATCTTTGAAAACGATTTTTACATTATACCATCTTTCCATATCCCGGGCTATCGATTCCAGGGTTCTGTTTTCAAAACAAAAGCGTTGATCTTTCCAGGCTATTTCATTATATACCTTTACTTTTTCCACAGTAGGTTCACTTTTCCCTTCGGTAAGGCTTAACTGATAGCCGGGCTGAAGTTTCAGTTCTGCTACATGATCGTTACTGAATCCGATGGAGCCTTCCACCAGAGTTGCTTTCAATTGTCTGTCGGCGGAATAACGCTTTACATTAAACTCTGTTCCATAAACTTTTATATTCCCTAAATCTGTTTCGACGATAAAAGGTTTACGGTCATTTTTCACTACATCGAAATAAGCTTCTCCCGATAAAAAAACTCTTCTTTCGTTTCCCACAAAGGCCGTCGGAATTTTCAACCGCGAATCTGAATTTAACCATACCATCGTCCCGTCGCTCAGCTTCACCTGATATTCTCCTCCTATCGGTATAACGATCGTGTGATAATCTGTCCGGGCTTGCTGTTGTTTCATATATCTGATTATTCCGGAATCTTTTTCGACCGTAAAGCCTGCTGTCCGGTAGGATAAAGAATCGCTTAACGAAGCGATATCTACTTTTTCGCCGTTCGGTAGAAGAATAATGGCTTTCCCCTGGCCCGGCAAGATAGATCCGGCAATCCGGTTTGCAGTTTCCATTTCCCGTTTGTCTCTCTTCAACAACATGATCCCTCCACCTACAGTCAGCAGAATCAACAGGCAGGCTACCGAACGGTATACATTCCTCAGTATCTTCCGGCGCCTTACTTTCCGCTTATTCCGGACATAATCGTCAAAACGGACTATCATTTCAGCCACATCGGTATGCAAATCGTAAGTTGTATTGTCCGACGACCAAACCCGGCACATTTTCTCGTAATAGGGTTTATGTCGTATATCCCGGGCCAACCACTTTTGAAAAATGATTTCTTCTTCAGGAGACAATGTTCCGCGGGCGCCTTTCAATAATATTTCCCAACGAATCAAATTTTTTTCCATAGACCACGCTTTCTTTTTTATATAATTAACTTGGAATCTAAAAATGGAGGACACCGTATAATAGAAAAAAATTATCTTTGCCGAAAATATCATGGCAAGAATAGAGCAATACATAGAAAAAAGTAATTTAGGGCTTCGGATAAAAAAAAGAGATCTGGATGCTTTTCATGAATTGTATAAAACTTCGTTTCTGCCTTTGCAGCATTATGCCATGCGTTATCTTTACGACTGGAAACAAGCGGAAGACTTGGTACAGGATGCTTTTCTGTCTTTGTGGGATCACCTGGAAAGATATGATGAAAAACAACCTGTATTTTATTATATGCTCGGTATTATCCGGAATAATTGCCTGAATTATTTGCGGGATTTGGAAATTCAAGGTAAGCATCAGGATAAAATCATCGAAGCGATGTTGTTCTCCGGTATCGAAGATCCGGAAATCGATGAAGATATTCATGAACGTCTGAAAACTATTCTGGATACATTACCTGAAAAACAAAAGGAAGTCGTATTACTTCATATTGTCGAGAAGAAAAAGATTAAAGAAATTGCAACACAGATGGATATTGCAGAAACTACAGTGAAGACTCATTTCAAACGGGCCATGGCGATATTGCGGAATAATCTCAAACTTGTACTTTTCGGCGTATAGTGCGGTTGCAGGAATTTTGCCCGGCAGAAGGCCATTAAACCTTTCAGCCTTTCCTTCAATATTTGTTTCCCCCGTTTTTTGTGTGCTTTGACAGAATCGACGGTTAATCCGAGTTGTTCGGCAATTTCTTCATTGGAGAATTCCTGTAAAGTCAGTTCGTAAATTTTCCGCACAGGGTCGGAGAGTTCCCCGATCATTTTTTGCAGATGATAGTATACCTCTTCGCGGATGATATTGTTCAGGAAAAAACTTTCTTCTTCCACCGAAATACTCAGATAATGTTCTTGTGCCCGCTGACGGCGCAGGAAATTGAGGGCCCTGTTTTTTACGGACAGGAACAAAAACGATTTGAGGGCAACGGGGGTGTTGAACCGGAGACGCCGGCTGTATAGTTCCAGAATGATATCCTGCACGATGTCTTCGGCCACCTCTTTATCTTTTATATATTTCATGGCAAATACACACAACATCTGGTAATATTCATCAAAAAGAATCCGGTAGGCTTCTTCTTTTCCGGCGTGTAATTGTTCGATCCATTTAGGGACAGGATATTGTGACGACATCGGATGATTGTTTCAATTTGTTAAGACATGTCCTAATTTCAGGTAAAAGTAGGAAATAAAAATAGATGAAAGAATATCTGTCGTTAATTTTTCCATAAGGAGAAGGGAGTTTGTTATCGGTTATGGCAAATCAGCGGAAAAATTATTATGAAACATTGGAAAAAATACAAAAGTCGGATTTAGATATAACTGCATGGTTGGAATGGTTCCTTGCCTGTCTGGAGGCGGCATTGCTTCACGCTGAAAAATCAGTGGGCACGGTTTTGCGGAAAGCCGCTTTTTGGAATAAATACCGGGAGATTTCCATGAATGACCGTCAAATCAAAATGGTAAATTTGCTTTGGGACGGTTTTGAGGGTAAACTGACTTCTTCCAAATGGGGAAAAATTACCAAATGTTCTGCTGATACGGCATTACGTGATATACAGGCTTTAATTGCGAAAGGGATATTGCGTAAAACCGATGAAGGAGGGCGGAGTACCCATTATGAATTGATTTTTTAAATGTATGCGGAGAATATACCTCACATTCTCCGCATTTCTTGCGTTGAATAGGTTCTTCTCCCTACTTTTTATTTTTTCTTCCCACTTATTGAAGTGTCATCGATAGATTTACGGTAAGCCTCTATGTCGTGGGTAAGGTTTTTAATCATAGTGGATGTCATAAACTCTCTGAAGATATTCAGGTCTTCATGCTCACGGGTTTCCACCAAAGCCTTGATGTATTCTTCCTTGTCTTCATTGAGAATTTTTGTCGGTATCAGCCCGAATTCAAATTGCAGCATATTCATCAGCAATCGGGCCATTCTGCCGTTCCCGTCCGCCCAAGGGTGTATTGTGGCCAAATGATAGTGGGCATCGAAACTGATTTCGTATAGCTGTACGGTGCTTTTATGGGTATAATTTTCGCGCTCCTTGTTCAACCAAACACAAAACTCCGATAGTTTTGCCGGAACTTTACTGTAATTCATATACGATTTACCCCCGATTCCGGTAGTGACATTCAGCAGACGCAATTCACCCCGTGCCGATGAGAAAGCCCCCAATGCGGTCTTATACTTCTGTCCTGTGTTTTTCATCACAAGAGCCGAGAAGTCTTTCAATAAGTCAATGCTTATATCGGCATGAGTATTGGCAAGTTTTACCGCATTCTCGTATGCATTCTTCAAGTCGAGGTTCATATTCAGCTCTGCCATACTCTTTCCTTTCAGGCTGATTCCCTGATCGAACATGATTTGATTCTCAAGTTCGGTAATGGTAGAGCCTTCGATGGCTGTGGAATGGGTAATAAGTGAATACAGATAGAATTTGTCGTAGTCTATCTGCTTGTCTATTCCCAATTCCCGATATTGGGATATGAGTTTTTCGAGCTTCGTTTGCATATAGTCTTTTCTTTGGGGCAAAGATACATTTTTCTCCCCACTTTTCGTTTTGACGCTATTCCATAAAGAAAGTTGCTTTTACAAAATATTTTCTCATTTTTTTTGACACTTTTTGCCCGAGGTTGTGTTTTATATGAAAAAATAAAAAAAGATGACAGATTATCCTTTTCAGATAGCGCTTTTGATACAAAAGTCGATTGTCGGTGTTCTCACCGGAGAAGAGCGGAAACAGTTGGAACAGTGGCTGGCCGAGGACGATGAGCATGAACGTATCAGGAATTGGTTCTGCCTGGATTTTTGGAAGAGGCCAGGAGAGAACACCATCAGTTTCAGGTTGGGGAGGGATATCGCCGTTTTGTGGCCGGAAAACGGAAGACTGACCGGTTGCGTATCGGGAAACGCTGGACAGCGGTGGCTGCAATGGGGGCATTGGTGATCGGGGTTGCGCTGGCTTTTTTGTTCCATATGGGGGATAGGATGGAGCAAGAAAGCCAATTGCCGGTAACCGGGGTGATAAAACCGGGGAAGGCGGGGGCCTTATTGACTTTGTCGGACGGACGGCAAGTGGTATTGTCGGACAGCCTGGAAACCCAATTGAAAGAACAGACTGCCGACATTCGTGTGCAGGGGAGACGATTGGATTATTCTTCAGAGCATATCGGTTCTTTTTTAGTTTACAATACGATTACGGTTCCGCGGGGAGGGGAATATCAGTTAACCCTGTCCGACGGTACCCGGGTGTGGCTGAATGCCGAAACGGAACTGAAATATCCGGTGGCCTTTGTCGGTGAGGGGAGGGAGGTCATGCTGAAAGGGGAGGCCTATTTCGAGGTCGCAAAAAATGTTTCCCGGCCTTTTGTGGTGAAAACGGAACAATTGGATATTAAGGTTTTGGGTACTTCTTTTAATATGAAATCCTATCCTTCGGAAACTCAGCAAGTCACTTTGGTGCAGGGAAAAGTGGAAGTACGGGTGGGGAATTATTCCCGGAAATTACAGCCCGGAGAACAGTTGAATTACAGTTCGGAAGGAAATCCGGAACGTGGACGTAAAAGCTTATACGGCCTGGAAAAACCGGCGTTTTGTATTTAATGACGATTTATTAGAAGAGGTGATTCATAAATTGGGACGTTGGTATGACGTTGAATTTTTTCTCCGGGATGCGGAGGTCAGAAAAATCCGTTTTACCGGAAATCTGCCGAAATACAGGAATCTGGATCAGGTATTGAATAAACTGGAACTCACGACGCATATCCGTTTTGTGCAGAACGGACGTGCGATTGAGGTATTTACTGAATAACAAAACAGGAAGATGTGTGCAGCATCTTCCCGGAATAGAATTATTAACGCCATCGTGCAAATGGCCATTATTAATTTTAACAAAACAAATTTATGAAAAAAAATCGGGATTTGGATATCGGGTCATGGCCTGATATTGTTCGGAAAATGTATTTAATTATGAAAATTTGTGTTTGCATGCTGATTCTGGGATTGTCAACGCTATCTGCCCGGACGCATTCTCAGATCCGCTTAACCTTGGATGCAAAGAATAAGACTTTGCCTGAAGTTTTCCAGGAAATAACCCGGTTGTCCGGGTATGAGTTCATGTACAGCAGTAATGAACTCCGTCATGTGGGAAAAGTCAGCGTACAGCTGGAAGACCGGGATTTGAGCGATATTCTGGCAGAATGTCTGAAAAATACCGGTTTGTGGTATCGGCTGGAGGATGATGTCATTATCATTTCTCCGAAACTGGTTTCTCCTCAAAAGGTTGGGGAAAAACTTGTCGTGACCGGTTTGGTAAAGGATAAGGGTGGAATGCCTTTACCCGGAGTGACGATTTTGCTGAAAGGTACGCAATTGGGGGGAGTGACCGATGCGGATGGAAATTTTCGTCTGACTTTGCCGGGCAATACGGAACATGTTCTGATTTTTTCGTTTGTCGGGATGAAAACCAGAGAAATCAAGGTGAATGATGCGAAACCTTTGACGGTGGTTATGGAGGAAGATGCCAAGGAGATGGATGAGGTGGTGGTGGTAGCATACGGAACTCAGTTGAAGCGTAATGTTACCGGTTCCATTGCTTCCGTGGATGACTTTAAACCGCAGGAATCCCAAGTGGGCAATGTCATGACAGGTTTGCAGGGACGGGTATCAGGATTATGGGTACGAAAGTTGAGTGGAGATGCCGGTGCGAATCCTGAATTTGTGATTAGAGGACACCAAAGTAGTAATCTTAGTGCGCAACCTCTTATTGTGATCGATGGAATGATTGTTGATGGAACGTCTAATTTTAATCTGAACAACATCGCTCCCCAAGATATTGAATCGATAGAAGTGTTGAAAGATGCTGCTTCATCGGCTATGTATGGTTCGCGAGGAGCCATGGGTGTCATTCTGATTACAACGAAAAAAGGAAAGTTCAACAGTAAGCCTGTCGTTAATTTATCCGCTTATTACGGTTGGGCTTCCACGCCGTTCAACTATCGTATGTTGAATGCGGAGGAATACGAGATGGTATTTCGTGAAGGACGTGAAAACCGTATAGCCGACATTCGATCGCAGTTGGCGGCCGGAGGCCTTTCTGCAGGAGAACAAGCTACTTTGCAAGAGGAAATTGCCACGTGGCGGGCTCAAATGAATACGCTTAATATGGGTAAGCAAGAGGTGGATTGGCTGGATTATGTGATTCCTAACAGCGCTGCGAAGAGTGATATTCACCTGAGCCTTAATGGTGGAAATGACAAAACTACCTATTATTTCTCTGTGGGACGTACTGCTGAAGAGAATACGATTGGAAAAGGCGACTATTCTCGTCTGAATACCAAATTGGCTTTGACTAGCCAAGTCTATAAATGGCTGAAACTTAGTGCTGATATTTCGGTTACTCAATCGGTCAAAAAAGGATATACTTCTTCGGCAGATGTCTTGCGTATGGGAGAAATCCGTCCCGATACCCCCGAAGAACCCCTTTATGATGAAGACGGCCGATGGGACTGGTATTTCGGATACCAGGATCATCCGGTATTGGCATTGACTGACAATAACAATAAGGAAAAGATCGTTAATACGACCGGGAACTTTGGTGTAGACATCAATCTTATAAAAGGATTGGTATGGACTTCACGTCTGGCGGGTACAATAAACAACCGACGGTACGAATCGTTCAATGGCCCCAAAACATATGATGGAATGGACTATGATGGTCATAGCAATGAATCCGGCGATGATGGACATCGTATTACTGCCAACTCTTTCTTGAATTATAATGTGGACATACAGAAACTGAATATTGCTGCTACTTTGGGATATGAGTATAATGAGAATTACTCTAAAAGCTATGTTATGGACATTGGTGGTTTTCCTGATATCCCAGGTCTTGAAGGGCCGGCGAACGGTTCAGAATACTTGTGGGCAGATTGGAATATCTCGGGTAATACTCGTTGGACGGAACGTTCAGAATCTTATTTTTTCCGTGCCAATTTATCTTATAACCGTAAATATTTGTTAGGTTTTAGTATTCGTCGTGATGGAACGTCCAAACTGGCCAAGGAAAACCGTTATAGCAATTTCCCGGCTGTCTCTGCAGGATGGGTGATTTCCGATGAAGCTTTTATGTCCAGGCAGCATGTCATCAACCTTCTTAAACTGCGTACCAGCTATGGTATGACAGGTAGCATTACGAATGTCTCCATGGCCGATTGTTATGACCGGTTGTCCAGTGATATCTATTTGGGAAAACCTGCTTTGAGTGTGGCTAGTACATTAGGTAATCCCGATCTCCAGTGGGAGAAAACCAATCAGGTGGATGTGGGTGTTGACCTTGCTTTGTTCCAAAATCGTCTTACGTTGATAGCCGAATGGTACCTGAAAAGGACAAGCGGTATGATGAATTCCGAACCGCTGCCTTCAAGTACCGGTGGTTATACTTCCCGTAAAATTAATGCCGGCACCATTCGCAATAGTGGTGTTGACCTTGCTTTGAATTTCCAACATCATTTTACAAGGGATTGGGGTCTTACCGCAGGTATCAATATGAACATTAACCGTAGCAAGGTGATAGATCTTCCGGTTGATAATTGGGCTTATTCGAGTGCTTATTACGGTGGGGGCAATACGCCGCGTCCACGTTTGAAAATTGGACAATCGTTCGGAGCTTTGGAAATGTATAGAGCTCTTGGCTTGGATGAACGGGGAGATATTATCTATGACGACGTAAGTGGAAACGGAAGCATTGACGCTGCCGATAAGGTGATTATAGACAATCTTACCCCTAAGTTTACCGGTGGACTGAACCTCGGTGTCTCTTGGAAAAACTTGTCGCTTTTCGGGCAATTCTCTTTTACTTATGGTGGAAAAATATATAATCTTGACGAACAATTACTTCGTTCTACGGAACTGGGATATGATGACGTGATGAAAAACAAGCCAGATTATATTTTAGACCGTTGGACACAGGAAAACCAATCTTCCCGTTACCCCCGTTTCGTAGTTGGTGCTCACGGTGCGCAAAACGAAACCGGTTGGAATGACCGCCCTTCGACATTGTATCTGTTTGATGCTTCATTTCTGAAACTGAATAAGTTGACATTGTCGTATAATCTACCTCAGAACTGGATTCAGAAGCTCGGTATGACTTCTTGTTCCGTTTATCTTTCAGGAGAAAACCTTTTTACATTGAAAAACAAAAAACTGAATGTGCCTGACCCCGAAGCCGCCCTTACTTCCGGCATAGCACAGAAAGGCGTTCCTTCTCCACGTAGCTTTATGATTGGACTTGATTTAACCTTTTAATTCATGGATGGATATGAAAATAATAAATAAACTCGGTTATGTTCTTCTCTTTTTCGGTATGCTCACCGGATGTAGCGGTCTGTTGGATGATGTGCGGCCGGATACGTACATTCTAAATTCTAAAATCACCGTAGAACAACTTCCATTACTTGTGCGAGGGATGTATAAACGTATGCTTGGTGGCTTGTATGGGCAAGGTAACTTCGGCGATGAAATCGCTTCCGACAATTTCGGTTCCCTTTACAGCCTTTCTGCTGTCAGTAATTATACTAATTTTGATGCTTGTAATGTATCGGTGGATGACGGACTGATTTGCGGGCGTATGTATGATTATCCATATAATGGCATTGGTGCGGCCAACATCATCATTAATTTTGTCAATGATAATGGGGATGAAGATCCTGTTTCGCGTCAGGCAAAAGGAGAGGCTCTTGTGCTACGTGGCTATTGTTATATGTTGTTGGCTGAGCGTTTTGGTGATGCCGTAATTACTCTTAGTGCAAAGGATGACATTCTTCGTGAGCAGGATTCTGAGGATAAAGTATGGGAACGTGCGGAGATAGATTTGAAAGAGGCTCTTTCTTATCTGAAGGACTACGAAGTCCCCACGTCTATCTCCCTACAAGCGGCACAAGCTCTTCTTGCACGTCTTTATTTGAATCGTGGTGTTCTCACTTCTGATGCTGGAATGGTTGCTAATGCCGGTATGTATGCATCCCAAGTGCTCTCTTCCTCCACTTCTTTGGAACTGAACCCTGATTTCCAAGATAATTTCCGTTCCGGAAGCACCGGAAGCGAAGTAATATTTTGTATGCAGGAAGTACAATCTGTAGCCTACAATGCCTATTTGTATAGTTTGCTTTCTCCGGAATCCTACGAAGGTAAAAATAGTGGTAATACTTGGGTAGAACCCTCTTTGGCGACTCTCTATAATGAACCTGATGACCAGCGTGCCCAGTTGATAGTGAAAGATGTCTATAGTACTACGGGGCAGGAACTTGATTATTGCGTTAAATTTCCGGCAGATAATAATCCTGTCTGGTCAATTGTCCGTTTGGCAGAAATGCATCTTATAGTTGCCGAGGTGGCTGCCCGGTCTGGCGTCATAGATGTTTCCGGTTACAATGCGGTCCGTAGTGTTCGTAATGCTTCGCTGAAACAAAATACGGATTTTGCCAATGTGGATGCATTCTTGAAAGAGATAGAAAATGAACGGCGTCGTGAGTTTGCCGGCGAAGGTCTCCGTTGGATGGATATGCGTCGTTTCGGTAGTATGAAAGCTCATTTGGAGTCTAAAGGTGTGGATATTCGCCGTGTTCATTTTCCTGTTTACTCAGGGGAACGTGTTAATAATCCAAAACTTCATCAAACTCCTTATTATCAATAGTTTTAGATATTGTATGAAGATATTCTCATTTTGAATTTAGTATGGTAGGGAATTATCGTTCTGAGTAAGTAAGGCGATAAGTTTTTGAATTCTTTTCTTGTTTATAATGAAAAGCAGTGTCGAATTCCTTTGAGAAAGTTCGGCACTGCTTCATTATTGGGAGGGGTATTGACTGAATTATTGCTGTCCGGCAAACATTTTGTGTAAGACAAGAATTAAGACTGATTCCATTTGCAGGATTCAGCCCTTTGGTTACCTTGAAAAATGAACAGGTTGTGGGCTGGACTTTCGGAGAAGGATACATAAACATGGGTATTAAGGGTTTTTAAATGACACACACTAATAGTGATATTTTGATATCGTGTTAATGTAAAAATCTCCCGCTTCCTGTCAGTACAGGGCGGGAGGTTTTTGCCTTTTAAGGGATATTTTTCATTTGTTCACCCGGTTTACGATGATGGCGATGGCACCGTCGCCGGTGACATTCGTTACCGTACTGAAACTATCCATGGCGATGTACAAGGTGATCATCCACCCTTGTGCCGTTTCATCGAAACCTAACATGGATTGCAACAATCCCAATGCCGCCATAATGGCTCCTCCGGGTATTCCCGGTGCGGCGACCATTGCAATGCCCAGTATCATAGTAAAATCCGCATACTGGCCGAGTTGTAGTTCTCCTCCAGACATCAGCATAATGGTCATCGAAAGGCTACAATTTTCATCGTGCTCCCAGACAAGTGAATCGTTGCACATAGAGGAATCACAAAACCTGCAAGGTCGGCATGCACTCCGTTCTTTATCGTTTGCTCCAATGTTACCGGAATCGTTGCTGCTGACGATTGTGTTCCGAGCGCCGTTATATAAGCAGGGGGGGATTATTTACGACATAACCCTCATTTTTATATACATATTCACATCTGTAGTATTTAGAGATTAAAGAATATGACTTTTTGAGTAATTCAAAATATGTAGTGCATTTTAAAGTATCGTATTTTGATGCCAACCAATTAAAGTGTGAATAGGCATTGTAATTTAAGACATCTACAAATGCGTTACGAGAGAAAGCTGAAGATAAATTCCTCAGTTTAATCAACTCTTTATTTACACTTGTAGTAACCATATACAATACACCTAATTTAAAGCTATATTGTAAAAGTACAAAAAATATTTTGTAATATACAGAATCTCATGGATAAAACAGTCATTTGCTTATGCCTTTTTAGATTTATAGCAATTTCGTTCGCATGATTTCTCCAAAATCTTTTGCCGTATCTTGTTCGCCTTATTAGGTATTAAGTCGACTAACAAAAATTTTAATTATTATGAAACTACAAATAAGTTTCAGATTGAAAGGGCTACCGCATTGTATTCATGAGTTATCATAGAATATTGTGTATTATTTATCTGTGTTGCTTGTATACTACTAATAATAGAAATCATGTCGAATCTGTGCAAAAGGGAATTTTATGGCAATTATTATATAGAATAAAAAGTGATGATAGTAATACTTGGATGGTGAACCGATGTATTTATCATATACTCCGAAAAACTGTCACTTGTGACACTTTTCCGGAGGTAAAGTTATATATTTTCTTTCTAACTAGAGAAATACATCGAAAGAACAGGCGAAGCCGTTGCTTCGGCGCCCCATTAACCAATAGATAAACTAACCTGTAGTGGATGATTTGCCGGTCTAAAAAGCGTCAGGTTAGGGATTATCCCTTATTCATCTCCTATTCACGCCCTATATACATACGTCGGGGATAAGGTGTGAATAGGGTATGAATAGGAGGTGTAACGGCTATGTTGCCTGTCTTCACCCTGTTTTCTCCTTGTGTGGAGCATTGTTTCAATGTTTTCTGCAAATATCGTCCGGATACCCGGATCTTATTCCATATAGGATTTTCCTGTCTTTATATACGTATTTCCCTGTTTGTATAATAGATTTTGAAAGGGGGAGGCGATGGTGCTACTTTTACTTCCGAAATTTGATTCCGGCCGGGATCTTTTGTATAACCTATTAAAACAAAATGTTATGGCAAAGAGTGAAAATGTGATTCGGGGCCGTATCGGGAACATGATTTTTTACCGGGTGAGGGGAGTGACCCGGATTCGTTCTGTTCCGTTGTCGGCGGTCAGGCCGGATGCGTTGAAGTGCCGGACCGCCCGGTTGCGTCTGATTGCGGCAGTCCGGTTTTATCAGCGTTTGCAGGATACCCGGTTACGGGATATCTGGCGGATGGCGGCCAAAGATACGGCGATGAACGGGTATAACCTGTTCGTAAAACAGAACATCCATATGTTCAACGAACGTACGCTTTTCGATCCGGCCCGGTTACTGTTGGTGTCCGGCACCCTTCCACCGATGAATTGTCTCGAATTGGCGGAACAGACAGGGCGGCGCATAGTCCTGACCTGGAAAAACAGTCTGGAGCCGGCGGGTGTTCGGGCAACCGACCGGGTGGGGGTGGTGGCTTTGTGCGAAGGGAAAATGTATTCGCCCCTTTGGTTGGATAAAGCCGTGAGTTACCGGCAGGAGCAAAGGGTGGCCGTAGAGTTGGAAGGTTTGCCGGTGGGGACGGTCCACCTGTATTGTTTTTTCGTTTCGGCAGACGGGACGGCTTATTCTCCCGGCAGTTATTTGTGTATTCATTTAAAATCTGACGTATGAAAGGAATAGTGGAAACCGTGGCCGGTGTCATAGAACGCCTGTCGATATCTTCGACCGAGAAAAAACGGTTGAAGCAGGAACTGGAAACTCTTTTGGTGGATTATGAACGGGAACATTTGCAGGTGCAGTCGGGCGTGCTGCGCAGCGAGGCACAGGGCAACTGGTTGCAGCGTTCGTGGCGTCCGGTGATTATGTTTGCCTTTACTGTGGTGATATTGGTGGGAATGTTTACCGATTTGCCCATGCCGGAAGATACCTCCCGGTTTTGGGATTTGCTGGAAATCGGCCTGGGCGGTTACGTGGTGGGGCGGAGTGGGGAAAAAATGGCGGAGGCGATTTTTAAGGTAAAAGCTAAAAAGTAAAGGATAAAGTTGTGGCGGAACATAAAATGACAGAAGTTTCTAAAGTCATGCAGATAATGCTGCCGGTAAGCTGTTCCGGCTTGAAATGTTTGATTTCCTGTAAGTCTTGCCGGTCGCGGTATACAGGAGATCTTTATCCCGGACAGTAGCCGGATGACAGACGGTCAACGATAATAAGCCGGAAGGATAATGATTTGCATGAGGTTAGAATTGTGGTTTCAGGTGATAAATGACGATGACAGGGTTATCTTCTTCTTTCAGTCGGAATTGTAAGGTTTGCTTTTGTCGGGAGACCGGTAAATATCGATTTCCGTTGTTGGGATCATAGTATTTTTCGTCGTCGTTCAATACTGCTAAGGCGGAAACAGCCATCGGAGCATAAGTGTGACCGCGAAAGTTATCGTTTAGTTCGACGAGTATACCTTGGTGTGTCGTTTTATTCCAGATCAGTTCCTGAGGTTCGGAGCCATTGTATAAAATGAAAAAATAAGAATCCGATTCGTATATATTTTTGATAAAGATACCGGAGCTGACCAAAAGACTGCCTGCTTTCATGGGATCCGAACCGTTCAGTTGCCGGAGAATCCGGTCCGGAATAACTTTGTCTTTTAATGCATTGATAATGAAACGGGGAGATAAAGAATCTTGCCGGTATTGGAAGATCGTATCGTTATAGAGTATGGCACAACTCAATTCTTGTTTATAGGGTGCCGTTTCAAAAAAATCGAGGTTTACCCGGTTAAGAGTATTGCCTAAATCGAGTGAGAGCGGGACATATCCGATATCTTTGAGTTCATCGGTATTGTAATTATAAGTGGAATAAAATACGTTACATCGATACATCAGGTCGTATTTGAAAAGTAATTTCCCCGGTTCGGCAAAATCGATCGAGTTTATACTACGGATGATATCGGTATCCCGATGTAGTTGGGGTACCAGATCGACACTCCGGATGAATCGGTTTGTGGGCGTATAAAATAAGAGCTTATCCGAATCGAAAATAATCACTGTGTCTGCCTGAGGCGGAAAACAATAAGATTGAATAGAACGATATTCCCGTGGGCCTCTGCCCCGGGTACCGATGGTATTCAGAAATTTCCCCTGACGGTTGAAAACATAGAGGGAATCGTTTTCCGAATTTACCAGGAAAATATATTTATCGGTGATTTTCAGCTGTTTTACTCTGCCGATTAAAATCCGATCCGAGGTTTCTAAAGGGATGTAGGTACAACTGTCGATGAGTTGGGTTGGATCGAAAGACCGGACTTTCTGCAAGTCGCTTTTA
>ERZ837910.2219-NODE-2219-length-24440-cov-5.241050_pt1 | contig 24440 bp, 22 predicted proteins | sample MGYA00519940_ERZ837910 | MGnify/ENA primary metagenome ERZ837910 (study PRJEB31850, sample SAMEA3708825) | human gut metagenome | biome: human gut; feature: human-associated habitat; material: faeces | place: China | collected 2014 ... | reverse complement strand
GACTTACGCTTTTACCACTCAACGAACGGCTGTGTTCCATCACGTTCGGGCGGATAGCATCCGCCCGAAATCCCGGATTTTCGCCAGTACCCGAATGAATGCACCCACCATTGTAGGGGGGGCGACCAATAGTCCTCCTCTACAGGGCGGATGCAAACCGGTTTCTGCGAGGAAAAGAACTGGGCAGATTAGGGAACTGCCGCCTAGAAAAACGTAGAGATATTCAGGCGGTGGGCATTTTCAATCGCCTCCACCCGCAAAATGGTGTCGGCACACAGGGCGCAGAAATCCGCCTTTTCCTTTTCCTTCGCCCATACCCGCAGCATGGCGAGATTCCCTTCGATGTCCTCCATAAACGCATGGTCGCACAGTGCCGCGCAGAAGGTGCGGGAGCGTTGCCACCGGGCATAGGCTTCCGCCGTCTTTTCCCCGGCTTGGGCGTAGTCTTCTGTTTCCGCAGCGGTCATGGCTGCTGCCAGCGACTGCTTCACCGGCTTCTGCAGCGCAGCCATCCCAATCTGCGTGCCGATGGAAATAACCAGCAGCACCGCAAGAAGGCCAATTCCAATACGAAAGCGCCCCATCAGCTTTCCTCCTTTGGAATGAAAATCACCTGTGTGCCCAATAGCGCCAGCAGAAAGGTATCCTCCTGCCTGGCGTTTTTTTCGCGGAGCGCAGACCGCACCCATTGGCTGTCTTTCCCGGATAGACGCAAATTCTGCTGCAACAGCACCCCATCCTCAATGATTGTCAGGGGGATTTCTTGGGGCTTGACCTTAATTCCTGCATCCTGGGCGGTAGCGGGCGCTTTTTCTGCATAGGGGAAAACAGACAGGGTGCCATCGGTTTCCAAAATGGCAAACTGCACTTGACGGATGTCCAGCACGTCCTTTGTCCGCAGATGCCCCATCAGCTCATCCAGCGTAATTCTGGTCTGACGCAGCTGCTTTTGCAGAATCACCCCGTTGTCAATCAAGATAACCGGTTTACCGCACAGCAGCTGACGAAGGGCCGTGTGGCGCAGCGTCCACCAGCTGAGCACCAGCTCCACTCCCAGCACCGTGAGGATGGGCACCAACCCGGAAAAGAGCGGAATGCCCCCATCCTGCATGGGAATGGAAGCCAGGTTTGCCACCAGCATGGTCACAACAAATTCCGCCGGTGCCATCTGCCCAACCTGCCGCTTACCCATGAGCCGAATGACCAGAATCAGCACCAAATATAAAAAGAGTGTCCGCAAGTAAGATAAAATCACCGGTTTCACCTCATGAAAGCTTGCCCGGTTTGCCATGAATTATTCCATTAACAGGAACGTATAACTTTAGGGGTGAGCGGCAGTGCCGCCGAACAATGCCGCACAGGGCTCGCAGCGATACGTTGATTCCCTGACCCGAACGGTTCGGTACTGTTCAGGAACCGGTCTGCACACGCTCTATAGGGGGGCGTGTACGTTCATCCGGGTGCTATCAAAATCCGGGATTTCGGGCGGCTGCCAGCCGCCCCTACGGGTTGACGGGAACATACGTCAATATAAGGAGGTATTCCATGAAAAAACGGGATTTGGTTATTTTGGCGGCGGCGCTTCTATTCGCGATGCTGGCAGGCTTTTGGGTGCTGCACAGTGATGTGCTGCAAACCGGCTCCTGGGGACTCAGCTTCCGGGAGCCGGGAGTGCCGCCGGTGGGCAACGCCGGTGTGGATCAGTTGAAGCGGTTTGATGCAGCCTATCTGAGCAACACCCAGGAGAAGGTGATTTATCTCACCTTTGATGCCGGGTATGAAAACGGCTGCACGGAGCCGATTCTGGATGCGCTGAAAAAGCACAATGCCCCCGCCGCTTTTTTCCTGGTAGGCACCTACATTCGCCAACACCCGGATTTGGTGCGCCGCATGGCAGGGGAGGGGCACACCGTCGGCAACCATACCATGCATCACTACGATATGAGCAAAATTTCTGACCCCGCCGCATTTCAGAAGGAACTGGAGGATGTGGAAACCGCCTATCAGGAGGCGGTGGGAAAGCCAATGGGAAAATATTATCGCCCGCCTCAGGGAATCTACAGTGAAGAGAATCTGAGGCAGGCGAAGAATTTGGGCTATAAAACTGTTTTTTGGAGTCTTGCCTATGTGGACTGGAACCGGGACAGCCAGCCCAGTGCCGATGCAGCTTTTCAGAAGCTCATCCCCCGCATTCACCCCGGGGCGGTGGTGCTGCTCCATTCTACCAGCCGCACCAATGCGGAAATTCTGGATGAACTGCTGAGCAAATGGGAAGCTCTGGGCTATCGGTTCGCCCCCATTGGGGAGCTGTTCCAGGAAACCAACTCCGCAACGGAGTAAACAATTATCCGATTTCCGCAGGCTCACGTATGTAGTTTGGATGGCGAAACAGTAATTCCCATGTTCCGTCTATGTATTTTTCTTTCTCCAGGACGGTTACGAGCGTCTGATTCTTCAGATAATCCACGTTTGTTTTTGCAAAGGCGGACTTGCAGTAATACCGCTGGGATTGGTCCTTATCCAAAAAGATAAAGAAAATTTCTCCTGTGCTTGTGTTTTGAATCACATATTCTGCCTGAATTTTACTTCCGGTCAATACTCGCCTGCTGTCAAAATGAGCAATTATAAAATCAGATTCCAGCGTTTGCTCAAGGCAAATAATTGCATTCAGTCTGCCCTTGATTTTCTCCCAATTTTGGCTCTTTTCAAGGCGTGCGCCGTCAAGTTTTCCACTTAAAAGAGAATCAAGAAGCTTTCCTCCTTCAAATTCATTCCGGCGTAGACCGAAATCAACACCCCGTGCGTAGTGCATTCCGCAAAGATGTGGGAAATCTTCCGGTGAAAAGCAAAGCCGAAAACAATTAGCATGACCCTTGCGGCCAACGGTAATCCGGTATTCTGCGTTTATCAGCTGAGCCCAGGCGTATGCCGCTTGTAAAAGCAAATTCATAATCCATTATCCTTAAAAAGGAGCTCTGCAAAAGCAGAGCTCCTCAAATGGCGTTTTCATTCGGAAAACCTACGTCAGCCTGTGGGAACCGCCGAACCCTCATTCAAAGCTCCACAGGTGTACGGATGCTGACCCCATCACCTGCTTCAACGCTGGACGGGCACACAAGATGCCGTCTGTACCTTCAGTATACCCCATCCTCAAGAATTGTCAAGGGGAATTTCAAAACTCACTCCGCGCTGAACAAAATTCGGTCGTTGTCCAATCCCTGCTGCTGGAAGGCTCTTAATAGCTCCTCGGTGGTGATGGTGGCGCGGCGTTGGCCGGAAAGCTCCATCACAATCTGGCCGTCTTTCATCATGATGGTTCGGTTGCCCAGATTCAGAGCGGACTGCACATTATGGGTAATCATCAGGCAGGTGATTCCGTTTTCGGCCACAATCTTCTTGGTCAGTTCCAGCACCTTTTCCGCCGTTGCAGGATCCAGGGCGGCGGTGTGTTCGTCCAGCAGCAGCAGCTTGGGCGTGACCAGGGTTGCCATCAGTAAGGTCAGTGCCTGCCGCTGGCCACCGGAAAGCAGACCAACCACGGAATCCATCCGGTTTTCCAGCCCCAGTCCCAGCTGACTGAGCTTTTCCCGGAACTCCTGCCGCTCTGCTTTGGACACCATGGAGAAGGGAGAGCGCCGCTGAGAAGCACGCAGATAACACAGCGCCAGATTTTCCTCAATGGTCATGCTGGGGGCAGTGCCCTTCAGCGGATCCTGGAACATACGGCCAATGAATTTGCTGCGCTTGTAATCCGGGAGCCGCGTCACGTCCTTGCCGTCAACCACAATGCTGCCCTTGTCCGGCTGGAAGGTTCCGGCAATGGCATTGAACAGGGTGGATTTTCCGGCACCGTTGGAACCCAGCACCGTGACGAAATCGCCGGGGGCAAGATACAGGCTCAGGTCGTTCAGCGCCCGCTTTTCGTTGACTGTACCCGGGGCAAAGGTTTTGGAAATATGGTCGATTTTCAGCATTTTACCTTTCCTCCCTTTGCGTTTTTCAGGGCAGGCAGGCCGATGGCCAGCGCCACAATCACGGCGGAAATCAGCTTGAGACATTCACTGGGCAAATCCAGCCGCAGGGCAATGGCGATGATAAAGCGGTACACAATGGAGCCAATCACCGCCCCAGCGGCCTTCATCCACAGCTTCCCTTTGGGCATCAGCGCTTCGCCGATGATAAGGGAGGCCAGCCCAATAATCACCATGCCGCCGCCAAGATTGATGTCCGCCGCCTTCTGGTATTGCGCCAGCAGCGCGCCGGACAGAGCAGTGCAGGCATTGGCCACGCACAGTCCCACAGTGATGGTGAAATTGGTGTTGATGGAGCTGGCACGCACCATGTCCGGGTTGTCACCGGTGGCGCGGATGGAAAGTCCCAGCCTGGTTTTCAGGAAAAGCACCAGGAGCACTACGGTGATGATGGCAATCAGCGCAGAGGGAACCAGCCGATAGTAAGTGCCAAGCATCGGCTTTAGCGCAGAAAACAGCGTTGCCTTTTTCAACAGATTCACATTGGAAGAAAAACCCATGACCGCCAAATTCACGGTATACAGCCCGGTATCTGTAATAATACCGGCGAGAATGGAAGGAATGCGGAATCTGGTTTGCAGCAGTGCCGTCACAAAGCCCGCTGCCGCACCGGCCAACATGGCCGCCGGAAATGCCAAATAGGGATGCCCGGCCAGCGCAATGGTGGCTGACACCGCACATCCCAGGGTAAAGGCACCGTTGGTGGTCATATCAGCAATGTTCAGAATGCGGAAGCTGAGGAACAGTGCCAGCGCAACCAGGGAATAAATGCAGCCCAGCTCCAGTGCATTCATTATCACTGCGGTGGATATCATAGGAACCTCTCCTTTACGGTAACACTCAAATGCATTTGGGAAAGGGGGCGGGTTGCCGCCCCCTCAGTTATATCATTCTTCGCTGGTAACCACTTCAATGACGGTGTTTGCCATATCATTGAATGCGCTGTAGTCAATGCCCAGCTTTGCGGCAACCTCGGTGTTGACGGTGATGATGCCGCCGTCCATCACTTTGTAGGCGGGGATTTCGCCACCCAGCAGAATATCAAAGGCCATTTCGGCGGTCTTTTCGCCCAGCTCCGAGTAGTTGACACCGCAGGTGGTAAAGGCACCGCTGTAAACGAAGGAGTCCGCGCCGGTATAGTGGGGGACACCGGCCTCATTGAGAATTTCAGCCACAGCGCTTTCGGCGGCCATGACCACGTTATCAGTGGGGGTGAACACGGCATCGCAGCGTTCGGCCAGCTCAGAAGCGGCGGACAGCACCTCGTCGGTGGTGTTGCCGGTTTTTTCGATATACTTCACGCCCTTGGCATCTAGGTATTCCTTGGCCTGGGCAATGGGCGTTTCGGAGTTTACTTCACTGCGGGAGTACAATAGACCCACCGTTTTGATGTCCGGCTGCACCGCAAACATCATGTCCAGGATGAAGGCGGTGTTCAGCGCATCGCTGGTGCCGGTGACGTTGGCAATGTCAACGAGGCCGGCGCTTTCAGGGTCAGAGATAGCAGCGTAAACCACGGGGATGTCCGTTTCTTCGGTGGCGGTGACCATGCAGGTGGCGGCCAGGGTGGCAATAGGAATGACGGCATCGTAGCCATCGGAAACCACCTTCGCACCAATCTGATTGAGGATGGAGGAGTCATTCTGGCCATTGAAAACCTTGACTTCCACCGTTGCATCCTTTTCATCGGCCAAGGCAAGGAGCTTGCTTTCCGCAGCGGTGCGGATTTCGTCCAGAGAGGGGTGGTCAAGCTGCTGCACAATGGCAACCTTAAAGCTGGGCTTCTCAGCGAAAACGGAAATGGCACAGGTGGAAACGGTCATGGCAGCGGCAAGAACCAAACTAATCAGCTTTTTCATCATAAAATCTCCTTTTTGACTTTCAGTTTGTTGTGGATGGGGAAGGGTTCATGGAGCTTCGCCATCGTCTGCCAGGTGTTTTCATGAAGATTCCTCCTTTATGGCTTCCGGGGAAAAAGGGCAACAAAAAAGCCCTCATTCCCAAACTTACTCTGGGAACAAGGACAGAAAATAAAATATTCTGCGGTACCACCTTGTTTGCCGCCGAAGCGACCACCTCATGCAGATGCCAACACATCCGCTGCCAAATAACGCCGGCATTGCGTCAGAAGATACTCGGCTTTTGCCTTTCCCCCTGCCCTCGGCGGCCCATTTACCGGTATGCTTACCGCCCTGCTCTCAGCGTTACAGGACTCTCTGTGGGAGCAACCCCCGGTTTTACTTCCGCCTCATCGGTTTCAGAATTAACTTGCAGCCAATATACAACAGCTGTGTCCGTTTGTCAAGCACTTTTTTTCGCTGACAGCGGACAATTTTTCTGCCGCATTTTTCACCGTAACATTTTCGGTGAAAAAGCTTTACAAAATATTCAAGAAACTTGCGATTTATTGGCTATAATTCTTTTTATAAGAAAGAATCAGGCAAATCGATGCCTGGGAGAAAGGGGACATTTCTGATGGCTGTTACTGTGCTTGTGGTAGAAGATGACCGCAACATTGCGGATTTGCTGAAAATGTATCTGGAAAAGGAGGGCTATGCCGTTGCCTGGGCTGCTGACGGCGGCCAGGGATTGGAAAAATTCCGTGCGATTAAGCCGGACCTGGTGCTGCTGGATGTGATGATGCCGGTGATGGATGGCTGGAGCGTATGCCGCGCCATTCGTGCCGAGTCCAAAACCCCTGTGATCATGCTCACTGCCAAGGGGCAGACCGACGACAAGGTGACGGGGCTGAAAAATGGTGCTGACGACTATATCACCAAGCCCTTTGAAATGAAGGAACTGCTGGCTCGGATTGAGGCCGTGCTGCGCCGCACCAGCGGCGTGACCACCGAGAAGAAGGCACGGCGGCTGGTGTTTGACAAGCTGATTATCGACATGGATGCCTTTGAGCTGACGGTGGACGGGAAAAAGGTGGATACGCCGCCCAAGGAAATGGAGCTGCTGTACTACCTGGCCTCCTCTCCCAACCGAGTGTACACCCGCAACCAGCTGCTGGACGAGGTGTGGGGCTTTGATTATTTTGGCGATTCCCGTACCGTGGATGTCCATGTGAAGCGCCTGCGTGAAAAGCTGGAAGGGGTCAGCGACAAGTGGAATTTGAAAACCGTGTGGGGCGTGGGCTACAAATTTGAAGTGGAGCAGTAACAAAAATTGCAGCCAGCCTTGACGTTTTTGGCTGGCTGTGCTATAGTAAATATGAAAAGGGCACTACCGATAAGCGGTCTGCTCTGATTCAGGTATCTAAGGAATACTTAGAAGCCGTCACTTGGCAGAGTGGCGGCTTCCGCATTTTACAGTGATTGTAATGGTATACTTACCGATATGTACAGTCAGAGTAATGGGCATAGGGCTCACCCCCTTTACAGGAGTGTAGCAGGCCGCCTATCCGGGTTATGGTAGTGCTCTTTCCAGCCCCACACGGGGTTAGGGCTATTCTAGCAGGGAATCCGCTGCTTGTCATTTTTTTGAATCGATTTTCCAAAACATTTTTCTGAAAATCAAATGCTTAGAAGCCGTCACCGGTTGGGGTGGTGGCTTCTTTTTTTGCTTCATACCGGCGGGAATCATCCGGTGTGCCCAGGTATTTGAATCACGGGCGAAAGCTTCTTGCAGCGCGTACAGTGGAGAAATTAGCAAGTAACCTTCTGCTGGCCTTTTGGGGTGGCAGGGAGGCTTTATATATGCAAACGAGGCAACCTGAATAATTCTACTTAAAATTATTCAGGTTTTTTGTGAAAAAGTACTTGCAAATTTTATCGGTATCAGTTATAATTTTATCAGCAAAATGTTGTTCTAGTTACACAGCTTGTTGTTCTTCTACATAACGTATCATTTTTGATGATTTTGCTATTTGCCAATGCAATGGGTTTGTTCGTTTGAAGATTTTCGTACAACTGTAGTAAATGATTGGGGCAATGCTCTGTAAAAAATGTTTTCAAAAAGAGAGGAGTCATGCACATGAAAAAAACAAAAAGACTGCTGGCGTTGCTGCTCACCTTCGCCGCCCTTGTTTCTCTGCTCGCGTCCCCCGCTGCGGTGGCCGAAGATGCAGACTGCGTTGCTCCCCGCGTTCGCGTTGGAACCTGCCCCTATTGCCTTGAGGATACACTGTATTTTGTAAATCACTATGATGCAGTCAACGTTAATGGCGAAATCATGACGTATGATCTTTACCAGTGCGGTAGTTGTGGCGGAACCGTAATGACGAATATTAGTTACGGCTAATAAGCGCCATAGTTAGTTTAATATTCCCTAGTCCAGGAAGGCCAACGGAAGCGGTTGCCCCAATCATTTTTCCGTTGGCCTTTTGGAATAGGGTGACAGTGTATTATCGGGAAATATCTCATAAAGGATGTGGTGAAGTGATGATGATACGGTGCAAATATCTCCGTCCTTTGCTGCTGCTCCTGCTGCTAGTGGCGGCAGTTCTGTCCTTTTCCGCTTGCAGCAGCAATTCGGATGCCGCAGCCCCCATATGGGTGGTGACGGAAGAAACGGATGAGGACGGGATGAACCAGCAGGTGCGCCAGGTAATCAAAGCATTTCAGGCCGACCATCCCGACGTTACGGTAACTTTGGACATCCTGCCCACAGACAGCAGCCAGCGGGAAATTGTGCTGAAGCAGCTGCGTACCAAAATCATGGCGGGGGATGGGCCGGATGTTTATCTGCTTCCTTCCTGCAATACATATCGTTATGCAACAAAATATTGGGCGGCGCAGGAAGCTTGGACGCTTCCTACCCAAGTAGAGCCGCTGTTCCTCGCCCCCAGCCAAGTGATGTGTTGGGGCGTTTTTTTAGACATCGGCGGGTTTTATGACAGCGATACGGAATTGAAAACTGAGCAGTTGCAGCAGGATGTAATGGCAGCTGGTACGTTGGACGGCGGGCGGTATTTGCTGCCCCTGCGCTATGATTTCCCGGTGCTGTACGCCGATGCGGAGGGGCTGCAATCCCTGGGGCTGGAACTGGATGGCTCCTGGGGCAATCTCGCGGATGCTGCATTGGCGCTGGGCAGCCCCGTGTTTGCAAACGGCGCAAAGCCGGATTTCTGCCAGCTGGGCAGTGCGTTCACCCTGCTGCCCGCCGCCCTGGATTACGAACATGACACCGTAACCCTGACGGAGGAAGACTTACTTTCCTTCCTGACGCGATACAGCGCTCTGCTGACCCTTTCTGACGGGCACCATGATGAATATTATGGGCCGAGTTTATTTCGCTGGATACATCACGGAACACTGAAAATATCTCCTTCAGACCTCGCCAATCCGGCCGCAGTGAACAATGCAGAAAGAATCGAATGGGAGATTTTTCCACGTGATGTTTCCATTATTGTGGGAACCATGTCCCAGGCACCCATCGCCGCAACTATCATGCAGGCCGAGGAGAAGGAGCTTTTGATGATTCCCCTGACCGATGACAATGGAAAACTCACTGCCGATGTCACCTATTACGGCGCACTGGGGGCGGGTTGCCGGAACCCGGAGCTGGGCTATGACCTGCTCCGCCGCTTCCTGCTGGAAGAAAATCAGTGGGAGCAAAACCGCACGTTGCAGCGCAACGTGGTGAACAAGAAGCTTCTTATGCAGTACCACCCCATCGCCAATGGCTGGCCAGTGCGAAATCACGGCTGGCTGGAGGGCTGGTGGGGCTATGTCCGAAATTCCATATACAAGAGCCAAAGCATTATGGATGGGGATGACATCCGTTCTAAGAAGCTTCGGCTTGTAGAACTCACGGACGATGATATTCCCATTCTGGATGCCAAAATTGACCGCGTTTCCTTTGGCAACACCGTGGAGCAGGAGATTGCCGCTTCTCTGCGGCAGCTGCGGGACGGGGAAGCTGGGGACGCAGACTTGGAAGCCCAGGCCGCCCAATTCCTGCGGGAACTGCGCTGGCAGATAACGGAGGGATGAACATGAAGCTGTCTGCCCGCAAATCCGTCACCGGATTTCTTTTGGTTCTGCCCATGATGCTGGGCTTCCTTGCGCTGTATGCCGTCCCCTTTGCCATGGTGGTGGCCAACAGCGCAACCCAGGGCATTGCCAGCAACCTCAGATGGGTGGGGCTGGAAAACATCCGCCGGCTGCTGCACAATGGGCTGTTCCGCCTGGCCTTTGCCAACACCGCAAAATTCCTGCTGGTGGGCATTCCGCTGCTGCTGGTGGTGGCCTATTCCATTGCCCTGGTTGTCAAGAAGTATGCCTTCCAGTTCCGGGCCATCCGCTCGGTGCTGCTGATGCCCTATATCATGCCGCTGGTGGGGTCGGTTGTTTTGGTGGATGCCGTCTTTTCCCCGGCGGGCGGGCTGGCAGAACTGGCCCAGGCCCTTGGGCTTCCGGCGGCGGATTGGTTCCACTCCGATTTGGCATTCTGGGTGGTGGTGCTGCTGTTTTTGTGGAAAAGCACGGGCTACGGCGTGATTCTGCTGCTGTCCGGTCTTGCCACCATTGGTGAATCCCAGTATGATGCCGCCGAGCTGGACGGGGCCAATGCCTGGATGCAGCTTCGCTATATCACCGTGCCCCAGATGTGGTACAGCGTGTATTTCACGGCGGTGTTCTCCCTAATCAATGCGTTCAAGTGCTTCCGGGAGGTGTTCCTGCTGGGGGGCAACCACCCCAACGACAGTATCTATATGCTCCAGCACTTCATCAACAACACCTTCCAGAACCTGAACTATCCCAAGCTGGCATCGGCCTCCATTGTGCTGTTTGTGGTTATGTCGGCGGTGTTTGCCCTGCTGTACCGGTGGGTGCTGAAAAAGGAGGAGATGCTGGGATGAAGCAAAAAATTGCCCTGGGGGCGCTGGCCGCGCTGCTGCTGATTGTGTGCGTGGTGCCCTTTGGCTATATCCTGATTCGCGCCCTTCTTGCCGAGAACGGCAGCTTTACGCTGCTGAACTATTATTCCGTTTTCCTGGGGAATCCCCTGTATTTGCGGCGGTTCTTCCGGAGCCTGGCGCTGGCGGGCTGCATTGCGGTGGGGCAGACGGTTTTTTCGGTACTGGCCGGGTTCGGCTTTGCCAAGTACCGCTTCCCCGGAAAGAACATCATGTTTTTCCTGCTGATGGCACTGATGATTATGCCCCTACAGGTGACGCTGGTGCCCAACTATATGGTGCTGGATGCGGCGGGGCTGCGCAATACCTATCTTTCCCTGGCGCTGCCCGCCATTTTTGTGCCCCTGGGCACCTTCCTCATGACCCAGACCTTCCGCGCCGTTCCCCAGGAGGTGCTGGATGCGGGCAAGGTGGATGGCTGCAACGATTTGGGGGCGCTGATTAAAATTGCAGTCCCCATGGGCAAGGGCGGCATTGCCTGCACGCTGCTGCTGTCCTTCCTGGACGGATGGAACATGGTGGAACAGCCCCTGGTGCTGCTGGACCATTTCACCAGCTATCCCATTTCTGTTGCCCTGGCCACGGTGCAAACCGGGAGCCTGGGGGTGCAGCTGGCCTGCTGCGTGCTGGTGATGATTCCGCCGCTGCTCCTGTTTACCCTGTTCCACCGGGAGCTAGTGGAGGGCATCGCCCTGGGAGGAGACAAATGAAAGAGAAACGCAGACTTCTTAGCATTGCCGCCCTGGTGCTGTACCTGCTGGCGGTGTGCCTGATTCTTGCCGAAAAGATAGACGCGCAGACCCAGAATCAGGTGACGGTGCGCCCGTACCAGTTGACTGCCAAATCCAGCGGCTATTTTGCTGTCGCCCTCACCGCCGTTTTTTACAAAGAGCTTTCTGCCGAGGTTTTTGAAGTGTCGGAGGGAACTGGCTGGCAGAACGGTCTGCGGGTGACGCTGCTGAATCCCAATTCCTATAGCGTCGACTTCACGCCGGATACGGGGAGCGTCAATGTCAACGCAACGCGGGATATGTCCGTCATCAAGAGTGCGGTTCGCTATCCCCAGCCGGGGGAAAAGGTGCGGATTGTGACGGAAAGCACACGGGAAGACACCTATTTGCTGCTTTCCGAGCACACCATACACCCCTATAGAGACGTATGGGCGGGGGCAGAGGTTTTGGCAGAATCCAATAACGCCCGGCTTTTGTCCGTCCCGGATGGCCCCGACCCCTTTATGGAGAACAACGTCCTGTGGAAAACCAAATCGGAGATAAACAGTCTCAAGGTTTATAGCCTGGTGGATGTGGAGGCATTCTTAACAATGCTGCCCCGGCTGGCGGCGCTGGCGGTCATCCTATGGGCGACGGTGGTTTTGGGCATTTTCTGCTGCTTTCTGGCGGGTGCCGATGGGCACCGCAAGGCGCTCCTGTCTGGCATCGCGCTGGAAGGTGTGCTGCTGGCCGCCCTCCTGCTGCTGCTGAAAAACATCAACCTGCCTGGCTCTTTGCTGCCCCTGGACTCCGTGCTGAGCTTCCGCCATTATTCCGGGGAATTGGGCGCCATTTTTGGTGCGCTGGTGCCCTTCGGCCAGCAATCGCTGTTCGCCCTGCGGCAGCAGCAAGAAACCATCGCCATTGTCATTCTGGCGGTTGGCTTTGTCCTGCCGCTGGTTGCTATCTCCGTGTGGCTGGCAAAACGCAAGAAAAAGAAAGATGAAGATTAGTGGCGCGAAGCGCCAGTGCAAAAAAACAGCACTTGATTCCAGTCCCTTTCTGGGGGCTGGAATTTTTTTGCGGCAGGGGAGAGAAGTGCCCACAAAATCCGAATTTTTTCAAAAACGAAACACCAAAATCTTGTTTTGTTAATTCCATATTCATTTTTTTCGGTTACGATACAGAAAAAGATGAGGTGGTTTGGCTTGAAATCCTCCTTCAGCCGGAGTTTTTATACCGGCGCATTGATTCTTCTGGTATCCTTGGTCATGGTGGGTGTGTCCTATCAGCAGCTGGTCAAGGATTATCTCACCGACACGACCTTTTCCCGGCTGGAACGGGACGCGGAATCCATCTCCCACCTGGCCGCCTCTTACGCGGCGGGGGAGGATGAGCCGGATCCGAATTTATATCTGAATCTGAATGTGGCCACCAGCCTTTCCGAGTCGGATATCATCGTGTGTAATCCCCAGGGGCGGGTGACCTTGTGCTCCGATTCTCCTTTCCACTGCAAGCATCTTAACTGCACCGTCAACAGCGACTACATTCAAAAGGTTATTAAAGACGGGGGCGACAAAGCCACCGGCATCATCCGGGGGCTGTACGACGACGTTCGCTACCTGGTAGCCCGTCCCATCACCTATGACAATGCCACCTATGGCATTGCCATTGTGTCGTCCCCCACCGCCTCCACCAACGCGGTGATGAAAAAGCTGACCACCTACTATCTCAACACCGCTTTGGTGGTGATTCTGATTGCCACCGTTGCTGTGCTGGCGCAGGCCGGTACATCCAGCCGCCCCCTGTGTGAGATGGCGAAGGCTGCCAACGACTTCGGGCACGGCAATCTGGATGCCCGGGTGCGGGTGGAGGATTCCTACAGCGAGGAGACCCGCGACCTGGCCATTGCCTTTAACAACATGGCTTCCAGTCTGCAAAAAAGCGAGTATCAGCGGCAGGAATTTGTTGCCAACGTGTCCCACGAGCTGAAAACCCCCATGACCACCATCTCCGGCTATGTAGATGGCATCCTGGACGGCACCATTCCGCCGGATAAAGAGCGGCACTATCTGCAAATTGTCTCCGACGAAACAAAGCGGCTCAGCCGATTGGTGCGCAGTATGCTGGACATCAGTCAGCTGCAAGACCAGCAGATTCCCGATGAAAAGAAGGTAAACTTCGACATGGAGGAGTGCGCCGGACTGGTGCTGGTGAATTTTGAGCAGAAGATAAACAACAAGCACATCAATGTCAACGTAGATATGCCGGAGCACCCGGTGTATACCTTTGCAAACGAAGACTCTATTACACAGGTTGTGTATAACCTTGTGGACAACGCCGTAAAATTCTGCCCTGATGGCGGCGATTTGGGTCTGACCATCAAGGAGGGGCGGGATAAAATATATGTCAGCGTCTCCAATTCCGGCGATACCATCCCGCCGGAGGAGCTGCCGCTGGTGTTCGACCGATTCCACAAGCTGGATAAGTCCCGCTCCCAGAACCGGGATGGCTGGGGTCTGGGACTGTATATCGTCAAGACCATTGTGTGCAGCCACGGCGAGGACATCAGCGTGACCAGCCGGGACGGCAAAACGGAATTTACCTTCACCATGCCCTTGGTGAACTAAAGTGAGGAGCATCATTATGCGCTATCGTGAAGAACCCGCTCCCTGGGATGACGGGGAATACAACACCGGCTATACCACGCCGCCCAAAAGCCACCGGACATTTATTGCCCTGCTGCTGATTGCGGTGATTATCCTCATTGGGCTGAGTACCCTGCTGGGCGTGTCTAATCTGCGGCTGTTCCAGCAGCTGAACCAGCAGAAGGCAGAGCCAACCATCTGCTACAGCACCGCAGAGTCGGTGGTTGACTCTGAGTTTGTGCCCATTGATGTGGAGCAGACCGCCAATGAGAGCATCGGCTTCCCGGCGCTGGCAGAGCAGGAGGACACGCTGACGCTGCGGGAAATTTATATCAAATGCAGTCCCAGTGTGGTGTCCATCACTTCGGAATCCCGCAGCGGCAATTCCAGCGGCAGCGGCGTGATTTTTTCAGAGGACGGCTATGTGGTCACCAATTATCATGTGATTGAAAATGGAGAATCCTACACCGTTCTTCTGGCAGACGAGCGCAGCCAGCCTGCGCGGCTGGTGGGCAGCGACCCCACCAGCGACCTGGCCGTGCTGCAAGTGAATGCCACGGATTTGACCCCGGCGGAATTCGGCGACTCTGACGACGTGTATGTGGGGGACGGTGTGGTGGCAATCGGCGACCCCCTGGGCGTGGAGTTCCGGGGCACCATGACCAACGGCATTGTTTCCGCCATCAACCGGAATGTCAATGTCAACGGGCGCACCATGAACCTGATTCAGACCAATGCCGCCCTGAACTCCGGCAATTCCGGCGGCCCGCTGATTAACAGCTGCGGGCAGGTCATCGGCATCAACACCACCAAAATCGGTACCTTTACCGACAGCGCCGGGGTGGAGGGGCTGGGCTTCGCCATCCCCAGTGCGGTGGTAAAGGACATTGTATCCCAGATTCTCAACCAGGGCTATGTGTCCGGCAGACCGTTTTTGGGTATCACCGGTGAGCGCCTGAGCGTCTTTTATCAGCGCTATTACCGCCTGCCCGCCGGGCTGTATGTCACCGCCGTTGCCGAGGGCAGCAGCGCCGCCGATGTGGGGATTGTCCCCGGGGACATCCTTCTCAGCATTGACGGAACCAACATCCGCACCCAAAATGAGCTGGACACTGCGCTGTATCACTACGCTGCCGGTGACCAGATGGACATCGTTATCTACCGTTCCGGTTACACCATGCAGGCCACGCTGACCCTGGCTGAGCTGGGAAAGGCGGCACAAACATCTTAATCGAGCCGGAAAATTTACGATTTTCGGGACGATTATTGATGAAAGCACCTGCAATTTAAGAGTTTAACCATGGCGCGAAACGCCCTTGCAACACCCTTTCAGGGGCACCGAGGGCGCTTCGCGCCGCATAGATTTGTTAATTCATCTCGAAGTGAGGAATCATTATGGAACCAATTTACACGCAGAATTTTACCATTGAGGATGTACACGTGGATCGCTTCGGCAAGTTGAAGCCCTCCATGATTCTCTACATCGCCCAGGAGATGAGCGGTCGGCACAGCGAGCTGATGAATGTCGGCTTTGATACCCTGTATAGCCGGAATCTGTTTTGGGCGGTAAACCGCCATCGGGTGCAGGTTACCCGCCTGCCGGAGAAGGGGGAGACCATCCGGGTGGAAACCTGGCCGCTGCCAGCCACCCATGCGGCATTTCCCCGCAGCGTCATTGCCTATGACAGCCAAGGGAGTGAGCTGTTCCGCTGTATGTCCCTGTGGGTGCTGATGGATGTCAACACCCGGCGGATGATTACCCCCGGCAAGAGCGGCATCATGGTGGTGGGAACCCACCGGGGCAGGGAGCTGCCTGCGCCCACCGGCCTGATTCTGCGCCCCATGGGCACGACCAGAACCCGCACGGTGCGCTTCAGCGACCTCGACCGCAATGGCCACATGAACAACACCCGCTGCATGGATTGGGTGGCGGATTTGCTGCCCAGCGCCTTCCACCAGCATCACACGGTAACAGATTTCACCGTGTGCTATCTGGCAGAGGCCAAGGAAGGGCAGGAACTGACCCTCAGCTGGGATATGCTGGATGACGGAACCCTCCAGGCCGATGCCGTCACCGGTGCTGGGGAGGAAGCCCACCGGGTTTTCTCGGTGAAGCTCCTTTTTGATATGCTATAACCCACAAGGAGAATGGCAAGAAACCCTTGACTCTTGTCAGATTACACAATTCCTTTCCTGTAAAAATGTAATTATCCACGATTGCAGAATCAGCGGAATTATGGTATCATTTTTACATCCCGGTGGAGTATGCCTACTCCACAGAAATAGGCATACTGCGCTATTATTAAAGGAGGAAACCCCGTTCGGCTCACGGTGCGGCAGTGTGGAGACCTGTCGTAATGCTTCCGCTATTTTACCTGGCGGAATGCGAGTACACATCTTGAGGATTCAGTGTGTACGGAGTCAAAAAACATGGCAAGCTTAACCCTGAAGAACATCAAGAAAGTCTACCCCTTCAATGGCGATGATGCCAAGGCAGCCAAGAAGCGCAAGAAGGGCGAGGAGCCCGCAAAGAAGAAGACCAATCTTCAGATTACCGATGAAGGCGTTGTTGCCGTTCAGGAGTTCAACCTGAGCATCGCCGACAAGGAATTCATCGTTCTGGTTGGCCCTTCCGGCTGTGGTAAGTCCACCACATTGCGTATGATTGCCGGCCTGGAAGACATTTCCGGCGGCGAGCTGTACATCGGCGACCGTCTGGTGAATGATGTTCCCCCCAAGGACCGTGATATCGCCATGGTCTTCCAGAACTATGCGCTGTACCCCCACATGACTGTTTATGATAACATGGCTTTTGCTCTGAAGCTTCGCCATGCTCCCAAGGACGAAATCGACCGCAAGGTGAAGGAAGCCGCCGAGATTCTGGACATCACCCAGTACCTGGGCCGTAAGCCCAAGGCTCTGTCCGGTGGTCAGCGTCAGCGTGTCGCCATTGGTCGTGCCATCGTTCGTAACCCCCAGGTTATGCTGATGGACGAGCCTCTGAGTAACCTGGACGCAAAGCTGCGTAACCAGATGCGTGCCGAGCTGATTAAGCTGCGTCAGCGCATCAACACCACCTTCATTTACGTTACCCACGACCAGACCGAGGCTATGACTTTGGGCGACCGGATTGTCATTATGAAGGATGGCTTCATTCAGCAGATTGGCACGCCTCAGGAAGTGTTCAACCATCCCTACAACCTGTTCGTTGCTACCTTCATTGGTACTCCTCAGATGAATCTGTTCGAGAACGCCGAGCTGGTCAAGGAGAACGGCAAGTACGCCGTCAAGCTGGATAACATGAAGGTGGAGCTGTCCGACGAGAAGCAGAAGGCTCTGGCAAAGAACAACGTTGCTCCTCAGAAGATTGTTCTGGGCGTTCGTCCCGAGCATATCGAGCTGGGCAAGGAAGGCATCCCCGCTACCGTCGATGTGTCCGAAATGATGGGCTCCTCCGTGCACCTGCACGTTACCGCCATGGGTCGTGACGTGGTGCTGGTTGTGTCCACCATGAACATGACCGCTGCCGAGGTTGCCGCGCTGAACACCGGTGCCAACGTGAAGTTCAACTTTGCCGGCCACGTCTGCCACGTCTTCTCCAAGGAGACCGGCATCAACCTGGAAGCCTGATTTATTGATTATTTTGCCCGCGGCCAAATTGGCCGCGGGCGTTTTGCGTTCTCTTACGACGGTTTGGCCTTCCGCTCCATGCGGACGACTACCACGGTGGCATCGTCCGGGGTGGCGGCATCCGTTTTCAGGATGGTGGAGGCCAGCGCACCGGGCGGGGTGGTGGAGGAAAATTTAGCCCATTTGGGCGCGTCCTTTTGGCTCACACCGTCACTGAGCAGCAGCAGGGTGTCCCCCGGCTGCATATGAATGCGGCTGACGGATTCCCGCCCGGCGGTTACCCCCAGCCCAGGGGGCGGTCCGGCAATTCCAACGGCGGCACTGCGCTTCCGCCGCAGCAGAATGCTGGGCTGCGCCCCCCATTTGTATAGCCAAACCCTGCCGCAATCCGGGTGCAGCTCGCATAAATCTACCGTCACCGCGCCGCCCCGGTCAGTCAGCGCCAGCTGGCTATTGACGCTGCCCAGTGCCGCTCCGGGGGACAGGCCGGATTGCAGCATTTGGGTAATCAGCGCCACCATTTCACGGCTCTCGGCAGCGGCATCCTGGCCGGTGCCCATGCCGTCACACAGCAGTACATAGTATTTTCCCCCAACGCCGGGGAAGGCAGCCACCCGGTCACCGTCCGCGTGCTCCCGGCTACAGGAGCGGGCGGATACCAAAACACGGTAGCGCGCCCCCTTCCGCTGCCCCAGGGGCAGACGGTCGGATAGCTCCCGCATGGCATCGGACAGGAAGCCGTATTGCTGCACCAGCGCCATGCGGTAGCCCTCCTCCTTGGCGCGGATGGCCTGCATCCGCCGCAGCAGCTGCCGATAGCGGCTGATTTCTTCTCCGGCGGCCTTGTTCCGGCACGCAAAGGGCAGCTGTTCCACCAGAATTTTTTCAGTTAAAGCCGCCTGCTCCACGCAGCCCACCCGATGGGGGCAGCACTGACACAGAACCTGCTTCAGCTCCTCCGCCAGTCCGGCCACATCCACCGGAGGGGAAACCCACTCCAGCAGCTGCCGCTGCAATCCCGTCATCATGCGTGCCGTTCCCTCCAACTGCACCTGGGCGCGGCCAACCCGCCCCCGTTTGGGAACAGGCAGTGGCAGCAGCGCGCCCAAAAGGCCGCCCAGCGCCGTGAGTGCCGCATAAATCCATTGGCGGTCACCGCCCAGCACCATGACGGCTGCCACCGCAAATATCAGCGAAATGCTCCTGGAATAGTCCCGGCTTTTGCAGATTTTTCGGAAATAATAGGAAATGGCGGCGGCGATGGTGACATGATACCAGCCGCTTCCCAAGTCCGCTCCCACTGTGATGGCCAGCGCGGCGGGCATACTCATGGAAGCTGCCCCAAAGCCGCCCAGCAGCACCCCCAGGCAGGGACTGCGGCAGGCCACTGCCATTGTGCCCGCCCCCAGCGCCAGATCCCGTCTGCCCCGGTTCTCCCAGCAGCCAACCGCCGTGCTGAGCCCGGCCACAGTCAGAGGAATCAACAGGTCATCCTGCTGAATAATTCCTGCCACTGCGGCCAGTGCCATGCCGCCAACCACCAGATAGTATTTGCCCGGCTTCAACAGCGTCAGCAAAAAGGCTCCAACAACCCAAAAGAGTCCCGCCCCACAGCTCCTGCCCCAGAACAGCAGGTACCCAAGCCCGCTTCCCACGGCGGAAGCGCAGCATTCCCAGCCCCGGGTGGCCATAATCAGCCCCATGGCTGCGGGCTGCATCTGCCCCCCGATTTGCAGCGCCGACAGCGCCAACCCGCCGCCGAAGCAGGCTGCTCCCCGCAGCCCCGGGTGTTCTCTCCAACGCGCGTTTTGCTCCAGCATTGCCTCCACAGAATTCAGCATAGCCGCCCAGCCCTTCCTTTGTGCAGTTTGATTCCGGTTTCCCGGAACGTCTTCAAAATTGTATCACTGGGGGACAGAGGATGCAGTCGCAATGGCGCGGGGAGAAACCCGTCAGCTTTCCGGGTAAAAACTTCCCCGGGAATCCTTCACTTGGGATTCCCGGGGAAAAGAAGCATTTTATTACGTTTTCACGATGGCGACCCGATACCGCCCGGAACCGGCCTGAATGACTGCACCGGATTCCACCCGCGCCCAATGGCCGGGACGCTGGGGAGAACCGTTCAGGGCAGTGCCGTTGGTGGAATTGCGATCGGCCAGATACAGAACCCGGCCATCCCATTGCAGCTCAAAGTGCAGACCGGACAGGGCGTTGTCTGCGGCGTTGAGCACCACAGCCGCCTTCTGGTTCCGGCCAAAGGTGCGACTTCCGTTTACGGGAATTGATACCTCCACCGTGTTATCCGGGTCTCCCTCAGGGGTCAGCAGTACCGTGCAGCTGGGGATGATAAAGGCTTCATCCGTGGGCTGGACAGGCTGCACCGGTTCGCTCCGGCGCTTTGACTTTTTCTCGGGTGCGGGTGATGGCTCCGCTTTCGGCTTTTCTTTTTGCTTCGGCAGAGGCTTCTCCTCCTGCTTTGGCTGGGGCTTTTCTGCCTGCTTCGGCTCCTGCTTGGGCATTACCAGAGGAACGGGAGGGGGAGCGGCTCTCCGCCGGGGCGGAAGATTCTGCACTTCTCCGATTTTTTCTTCCAGCACCGCTTCTTCCTTGGGGTCCTCTGGAATGTCGTGAATTTCCACCGGCAGGTCGTTTTCGTAGGCATAAATTCTCTTTTGGGTAACGGTGCGTCGGGTTGCCACAATCACCATAGCCACCATAATCAGAACCATCGCGGCGGCAGAGCCAATGATCACATAAAACAGCTGCTGCTGATTATTGTCGTCCTGATAGGCCGGAATGGAGGGAGCAGTCGCATCAGGTGCTGCTGCGGAAGGCTCTGCGACGGCGGGACGAGTGGGCAGCGTCTGAGCGGGAACGGGCCGGGTTTCCGGTTCCGTGGGGGTAGGGAGGGCAGGCAGGTCGGCAACCGCAACGGAGGCAGTGTCCTCCATCGTCACGCCATTGCCCGTCCAGGTCACGTTCAGCTCCACGGTCTTGCCATCACGGGGGAGGTCGGCGGCACTGAGCTCAATGGCCGCCCAGCCGTTGACGGTACTTACCAGCTCCTGCACGGCTTTCTGCGCAGCACTCAATGCATCAGCATCCTCCATGTCCAGGGGAATCCGGCAAACGCCGCCGTTGGAGAGGGTTGCAAATCGGGCAAGCCGGTCTGCGCCCCCGCGGGCATAGGTGGTCACCGGGGGAGTCAGCAGCGCCACAAAATTGACGCACAGCCCCGCATTCTGCACGGCTCTCCCGGCCTGCTCCTCGGTGACCTTGACAATATCGGCATTGTCGATGCCCTCCGCGAAGAAAATCACACAGCTGGGGCCTTGCTCCTGCTCTGTAATGGTTTTCAGAACGGTGTCGATGCCATCGTACAGATTGGTGCCATAGGTGCCCGGCGTACAGGCCTGCTCAATGGCCTTGCTGCGGGATTCCTTGTCGGTAAGCTTTTCGCCAAACTCCACGCTCCGCCCCATCGTTACCAGCACCAGGGAATCGTTGGCTCCCAGGGCATCATTGATGGCATTCAAGCCGGCACGCTGCTGATCTTGCTGGAGCTGGCTCATGCTGCTGGTGGTGCTGACAACGCAGTAGTAGGTTACGCCCAACTGCGCCCCCGCAACAGAAACCACATTGGCAGGGATTTCCTGCCCGTTTGCAGTGACGCGGATATTGCCCCCTTCCAGGGGGATGCCAACCAAATAAACATGGTCACCGGCAATCACCGTGCCGGGATACAGCAGCTTTTGTGGCTGTGCTCCGGCGGAAACCGCAAGGGATGCACACAGCAGAACACAAAGCAGCAATGCCGCAACTCTTTTCATAAAACTGACACCTCTCATCAAATAGTCAACGGATAGGGCGGCCTGATGGCCTATGTGAGGAAATGAGTATCCTCACTGTCTTCCGCCGTTTCGCTGCGGGCGCGCCCGCGCCTGTGTTTGTGTTTCATATCATACCCCATCAACAGGAAAAAAGCAAGAATTCCAGCAAAAAAGATAATCCCTCCGCCGCAGATGCGCGCATTTGCCTGATAAAACAGGTTCTGCAAAAATGCCCGCGCCGGGCTGCCGCTCTTGGCCTGGGTATAGGGGATTTTTTGCTGCTCCAGCAGTTCCATGGCGTAGTCGCTGTAAACCGCGCAGAAAAGAGAATCGGTTTTCTCTTTTTCAAAGCCATAGGTGTTGACGGCCACCACTTCTCCCCGGGCGTTTACCAGCGGGCCGCCGGAAAAGCCGGGGGCAATGGCAGCGGAATGAACAAGGCACCGGGTATCGCCTGCGGAGGCCATGGTCAGGTGCATCTGCACGGTTCCCTGCGTGACGGTCACATTTTCCGGCGCGGAAACAGTAAGGTTGGCAATTCCGGGGAACCCCAGCGCGTAAACCTCCGTCCCATCGGCCACCCGCCGGGAGGACAGCAGGGGCAGCGCCGGGCAGCCCGGAACGGGTTCTGCCGTCTGGACAATGGCCATATCCGGGGACGCTCCGGTGCTGCACAGCACCCGGCAGGGGAAGGCATATTCAGCCAGAGGCGCTTGCTTGGAATCAAACACGGCATCGTCCCGCAGAATCCAGAGCTGCACCGATTCCGGCGCACATTGTCCGTTTCCAGATGCCACGTGCCAATTGGTCAGGAATACATCGGTTTCCTCTCCCGCAATGCCCACTGCAATGCCGGTACCTGTCCACCGGAGACGGGTGCCGGTCTTGCTGTCCGTGCCCATGCCGTAAAGGTGTACCACGCTCTGACGGGCGACGGTTACGGCCTCCGGTTCTGCAAGCACAGCAGGAGAGAGGAGGCAGAGCACCAGCAGGACGATTGCAATCTTGCAGGAAATACAGAAATGCGGCTTATTCGCCATCGCCATTTTCCATTACATAACGGATAAACGCGGCATCTTTCTGGAAATCCTGGGTGCATCCAGCAATGAGCAGGACGCTTTTCTCTGCCGCCAGGGGATAATTCCGGGCAAAGTCACTGCTTTCCAGGCGAATGGCAGCGGTAATGCCGTCCAACTCTATGGTGTCCAGGGCAGCAAGCTCCTGTTCAGGTAAAATCTCCTTTAAATCCAGGATGATTTCCTGTCCCATAAAGTCGTCTAAGCTGTCTTCGTCCGTAATAATATAGTCCAGGGTGCGGGCAGCAATCATACTGGCCACCGCCATAAAGGCGGCGGCATCCTCTTGCGAGAGGGTTTCGGAATTGAAGTTTATCGTGCGCCCGGTTACCAAATCGACCCGGGTATCCTGATCGCTGCCGCAGAATGTCCAATAGTCCTGCTGCAAGTGGTCGTAACCTGCCTGGCTGGTGGCATTATTGATGAAGATACCGGAAACCAACACCTCTTTTTGATTGTCGACAATCGTGGTAATCAGAGAAATCAGCAGACACACCAAAGCGATTCCTCCAACGATATACCACTTATAATAGTACAGGACATGGTTCACCTTTTTCTTGAAGGGGAGCGCCTTGAAATCCGCAAAGGTAAAGGTATCTTTATCCATTTTTTCTCCTTTTTAATGACGCTGCGAGGCGCGTACCGATACGTTGGTTCCCTGACCCGCCCGGTGACGAAGCTGCACGCCAAACCGCTTCGTCTCGAAACCGGGCAGTTTAGGGTAACACTGCCATTAAATCATATTGTAGCATACCCCGGAGGAAAAGCAAGAATTGTTTCAAAAATTTACAATTATTTCTCATCTTTTTCTGCTTTCCTTGTTGGCTCTTACAGATGCAAAAGAAATAGCCGGATGATCCGATATAAAAACATCGAAATAGAGAAAATTACGGTTTACTTTCCGCCGCGACTATGCTAAAATGATAGCCGGTGGAAGTTGGATTTTCCAGTTTCGCCAAATATTGCCGTGATTTGCGGGAAAAACCGCATCGCTTACATTTTTACAGGAGGAATCAGTAATTATGGAAACCTATGGCATCGAAAAGTACGGTATTACCGGTACTACCGAAATCATCCACAATCCTTCCTACGAACTGCTGTTCGAGGAAGAAACCAAGCCCGGCCTGACCGGCTACGAGGTGGGCAAGCTCACCGAGCTGGATACCGTCAACGTCATGACCGGTATCTACACTGGCCGCTCCCCCAAAGACAAGTACATCGTCATGGATGAGAACTCCAAGAACACCGTGTGGTGGACTTCCGACGAGTACAAGAACGACAACCACCCCATGAGCGAGGACACCTGGGCAAAGGTCAAGGAGCTGGCTGTCAAGGAGCTGTGCAACAAGAAGCTGTACGTTGTTGACGCTTTCTGCGGCGCAAACCCCGACACCCGGATGGCTGTCCGCTTCATCGTGGAAGTGGCATGGCAGGCTCACTTTGTGACCAATATGTTCATCCGTCCTACCGAGGAGGAGCTGAAGAACTTCAAGCCCGACTTCGTCGTCTACAACGCCTCCAAGGCAAAGGTGGAGAACTACAAGGAGCTGGGCCTCAACTCCGAGACCTGCGTGGCCTTCAACATCACCTCCCGCGAGCAGGTCATCATCAACACCTGGTACGGCGGCGAGATGAAGAAGGGCATGTTCT
>ERZ837910.2204-NODE-2204-length-24525-cov-6.795791_pt1 | contig 24525 bp, 20 predicted proteins | sample MGYA00519940_ERZ837910 | MGnify/ENA primary metagenome ERZ837910 (study PRJEB31850, sample SAMEA3708825) | human gut metagenome | biome: human gut; feature: human-associated habitat; material: faeces | place: China | collected 2014 ... | reverse complement strand
GCTGTCCCTGACCGCTTGGAACCGGGACAGAGATGTTATCCGTGACCTTGTATGTGTCGGTCTGGTACGTCCGTTCAGCGCAGACATAATACACCACGCAGAGCAGCACCACCAGAGCCTCCAGCAGAAGATACAGCTTTCTCGGCTTTTCTCCGCCGAATACACCGGAAATTGTTGTTGAGAAATCCGTCAAATCCGTTGAAATGCTTCCGGTAGTAAGGACATCGTTCAGGACGCTGGCAAACAGCATGGCGGTTATGCTTCCGACCACAAAAATGAAAATGCAGACAGGTATTCGGTAGTATTTGCTTTTGTTTTTCATATCTTACTCTCTGTGAAATTGACTTGTAACCATTTTCCTTAAATGTACAAAAAGATATTGGTTTAATACCAAATGATCACCTTTAAAAACCTCATGTGAGCGAAAATTGGCAGTGCGCGCCATCTTCGTCGTCAAACCTCCTCGTAAGGCATTTGATATTGACAACACACAGGAATACAGCTATAATAATGATGTATTATTTATATGGAGGTCACATATGAACATCGTCATTGACATAGTGCTGCTTCTCGCAGGGTTTGTCCTGCTGATAAAAGGTGCTGATTTTTTCGTAGAGGGAGCTTCTTCTCTTGCAAGGAAACTAAGGATCCCCTCTCTTGTGGTCGGTCTTACCATAGTCGCGCTTGGAACGAGCGCACCGGAGCTTGCAGTCAGCATTTCAGCTTCGCTGGGCGGGCAGAATTCAATGGCTGTCAGCAACGTAGTGGGATCGAATATCTTCAATCTTCTTGGCGTGCTCGGAGTATGTGCGCTGGTGATACCCCTTGGAGTTACAAAAGACATACTTCATCGAGATTATCCGGTTTCGATATTCACATCAGTGCTGTTTTTTGTAATGCTTATATTCTTCGGAGCTTCCGGAGAGATCACTATTTTTGAAGCAATATTACTTGTAGTGCTTATGGCTGGTTATCTGACATGGACTGTCATAGCAGCAATGAAAAACCGTCAGACCTCCGAGGAACAAAGCGCTGAGAAGCCATTTATCTGGTGGAAGTGTGCGCTTTTTATAATCTGCGGAGCAGGCGCGATAGTTCTGGGAGGCGACATGGTTGTAGACCACGCTTCTCTGCTTGGAAAAGCCGTGGGCATGAGCGAAAGTCTTGTCGGTCTTACTATATGCGCTGTCGGGACCTCTCTTCCCGAACTTGTCACGTCGATCTCCGCCTGCAAAAAGGGCGAAAACGATATGGCAATCGGCAATGTCATCGGATCAAATATTCTGAATATCCTGTGTATTCTCGGCGTTTCCGGGGTTATTTCGCCTATCACTATCACCGGAGCAGACCTCAGCAATACTCTTGTGGATTTCGGAATTTACATCGTAATATGTCTGCTGGCATACATATTCTGCCTTACTCAGAAAAAAATCACCCGTGTTGAGGGAGGAATACTTGTTTTCCTTTATATCGCATACATGGGTTATGCTATCGTCCGTGACCATCTTGGAACCGATCCGATAACGAGCCTTATAGGGAACTGATCAGAGAGAAAAGCAGGAGTTGTTTCAGCTCCTGCTTTTTTCATGATGCCACATCTACGGCTTTGTCGGCGCGATGTGCCAGTCGTTATAAACGCTGCCATTAATGAATATCTGGTCTGTGAGCCTTACCGAAAGCTGACCAGCCGGACACCACACGTCGAAAATCTCGACATATACGGTGTAGTTTTTCCTGTCCGGAAACCAAATCGACGTGAAATGAACCCGGTCATTGTAGGTCGAATATTTATTCTTCTTGAAAAAAAAACTGCCGCCCGATTTTCAAGCAGGCGGTTGTAAAGTGTGGTGCTGTGGCGGTTGTAGTTGAACTCCGGGAACAGCACATTTGCAGTCTGGCTTCCGGTGCAGTACTGCGTATCTCCGTAGAGGTGGGCGTCAACGCTTATCTGTAGTTATATTGGCAATATCATTCATCAGCCTGAACCCGCCCCGTAAAAACTTCCGTATAAAATAAAAAACCGCCCAATGGACGGTTTTTTATTTGGTGCGGGTGACGGGACTTGAACCCGTATGTCATACAACACACGCACCTCAAACGTGCCTGTCTGCCAGTTCCAGCACACCCGCATATATACCCGCCAAGATCTCTGAACTCTCCGAAAGCCCTGATAACTCAGCGCATTTCTTTCTTTTGAGTTCCTGTCTCTCAACGACTATGTTATTATATCACAGGCAAGCCAATTTGTCAATAGCTTTTTTCAAAAAAACTCAAATTTTTTCGAATACTTTTTTGCGCCGGCTATTTAATGGGATACTTGTCCGGAAATTCCAGCCGTATACCATTCTCCCTTGCCCTGCGATAAAGCGCGGACAACCGGCACAGCACTGCGTTTTCCTCGTATATCAGCGCGTCGATGGAAGGCTCGTCGCTCACGTTGTCGTAGTTTGCGCGGATACTGTCCAGCCTGTCCTTTAAATCGTCGTATTCCCTTTTAAATGCCCTTGCGCGGCTCTCCTCCGCTGTTGCGCGGCGTTTCAGCAGACCTTTCATAGCGGCTCCTTTCGGCTCGTTATCGTGTTCTGCTGAATTATATTCTCCCCGCCCGGGATTTATGCCGCCGTATCTGCACTCTGAGAAACCTCCGGGCGTACTGCGTTCACAGTGTACCCCGCCTCGCCGAGAAGGTCGATTATCGACGGCTCCGCATAAAAATGCATGGTTCCGACAAATACGAACGCGAGATCTCCGTTCCGGAGCGCGTTTATAACGAACTCCGCCATTTCCCGCTGACGGTCGGCGTACATCATATTATAATAAGTCTGCCAGTCGTCCGGGTTAGTGACCTCCTCCGGGTCGTAGACCTCCAGCCCGCGGAAATACTCGTCATCGAAGCTGCTCCACGCGCTGTAAAGCTCCATCGTGGACTCCGCCTGCTGCCGGAGCTTCTCATCATCGGAGCATTCGCCGAGCAGCTCAAGCTGAACGCTCATCGGAACGCTGCCCATCATCTTGTACTGAGCCGCAGCCCCCTCGACCTCCCGGATCTCCTTGCGCTCCCTGTGAGCCATCTCCAGAAACGTTGTTTCCGTGCCGTACTGCGTCTGAAGCCCGGTCTTATCCAGCACCGCCGAGCTGAAAACAGACGTCCAGTAGAACGGCTTCATGTACTCAAGCGACTCATTGTAGATACCGAGGCTTCTGAAATACTCCACAACCCCATCATGCTCCGGAATGACCTCGGCCGCAGTAGTACCGTCGAGCCTGAGATACCCCGCGCACTCAGAAACAAGCCTGCCGTCGCCGCTGAAAGCAACGGTGTCAAGCTCCGGCGCAGCGTAGGTGCTGTTGCGGTACGCTTCCATCACATACTCCGGATATACCGCTTCCTCCGTACCCGCATGCATGCTCCCAAGCAGGAACACCTGCGCGCCGGTCTGTTCGTCCTCCGCCACCCAGAACGGCGGCGTGACCGCCCCCTCCTCGGCGGCGGGTGTGAGATCCACCTCCAGCGGAGAATTAGGCTCCCGGCGCCCGCCGGAGCACGCGGAAGCAAGCAGAATTCCCGCCGCGCACAGAAGCGCCGCGGCAGTCCTGAAAAATCTCATGGCGCTTCCCTCAGTTCGAAAGACGGCAGAGACAGTCCTCGCACGCCTGAGCCTCGTCGGCGTATTCGCTGACTTCCATGCGGTCTCCGTCCTCGCAGTAGTACACCAGCCACTTGCCTTCCTCGTTTATGAGGCAGATCCTCTGATCATCGTCGTCGCCGCTGCCGCAGATGTTATAGTAGTAATGCGGAATATCCAGCTCAAAGAGCTTTGTTTGCAGATCCTGTACTGTCATAGTTCCTCCCTGTTGTCGTGTTTGTCAAAACAGCCTGCCGCTTATCTCAAACGCTGGTCCCTTCTGCCACAGGAATGTGGAAAGAAGTATCTCGAAGCCCTCGCCCGGGCCGCACATGTAATCCGCCGGGTGTCCCTTCGGCAGGCCGAAGCCCGCCAGCAGATTCGTTATAACTCCACCGTGCGTTACCATTGCCGCGCGGGTTATCTCCTTCTTCATCATGTCGCGGAAGATGATATCAAGCCCGCTTATGCAGCGCAGCGAGAAATCCCCGAACTTTTCTCCATCGGGAGGACATGCCTCCGGACCTCCCTTGAGCCACGCGGTGTATTCCGGAAGGTTCTCAAGCTCCTTCTGGGTCTTTCCCTCGAACTGCCCGAAATCCATCTCGGCTATCTCGTCCACCTTGGAAAGCTGGATATCCGGATAGATGATCTGCGCAGTCTCAACGCAGCGCTTGAGCGGAGAGGTGTACACCTTCTCCACATAGGGGTAGACGCCCGCCTTGACGAGCTGCTGGATCTGCTTCTCACCCTGGGGGCAGAGCGCGAGATCCGTCTGACCGATGTACTTTCCGTCGAGATTTCCCTCTGTGATTCCGTGGCGTATCAGATACAGATAGTAGTTTTTCATAATTATATTACCTTTCGTATTATAGAGTGCTTTTTAACATGACTTGTGCTGACCCGGAGTTTCGTTCACAATATACAGCGTCCTAACCCCAAACAGGTGTCGAAACCCGCCGGAAAGCGCATAACTGTTATAGATAATGCCCTATGGTGCTGTCGTATTTTTGTGAAATATGACACTTTACAAATCGGAATATCCAGTTTATAATATACAATATGGTATTATAGATAAAATAAAGTAACCATGGGGAAAATAACACTAAGGAGAAAATGTATGAATAAAGACTTCCCCCGTATCATGACGCTTCTGCGTAAAGAACGGGGTCTTAGCCAGAAACAGGCGGCTGCCGACCTTGACGTCACACAGGCGCTGCTGTCGCACTACGAAAACGGCAAGCGCGAATGCGGACTTGACTTCCTGGTGCGTGCTGCTGACTATTATAAGGTATCAGTAGATTACCTGCTCGGCCGCTCGCCCATGAGCAGCGGGGCTTCAATTTCAGAGCAGGAGCTTCCCGAGAGCACCGACGCCGAGAAATACGAGGGCACGCCCTCCGGCCTGTCGGTATTCTTCCAGAAGAAGCTGCTGACGAACTCCATTGAGATACTGTTCTCACTGCTTATCAAGGCGAAGAACGCGGAGCTTTCCAAAGCCGTGTACTCCTACATATCGCTTGCGGTCTACCGCTGCTTCAGAATGGTCCACAGCGCAGGGAGAGCGAACGACGAGCATGTGTTCAGCGTACCCGAGGAGAAGGTCGCAGGGCTTACCAGCGCGGCGCTCGCCATCGAGGATATCCACGCGAGAACAGCGGGAATCTCCGGCGGCTCCGAGGACGATAAGATAACCACAGCGCGGCTGGAGCAGGAATACACCAAGCAGGCTGCGGCGCTGCTGTCGATAGTGAACAGCTCTGAAAAGACCCTGAACAAACTCATGTGAGCCTTATTTCATACATACGCTGACAGCCTCCGGGCTGTCAGTTTTGGTTATAGAAGGATTCCGGTCTGTATTTGCTGCAGACCGGATTTTCGTCTGCGGTTTCAGAGCCGCTCTTACTTCTCAGCCTTTTCGGCGCCGTCCTCAGGATTTCCGCCCCTTCCGGTTCGCCGCCTTATGAACAGCTTCACCGCCTGAGCCGCAGTCTTGAAGTTGATAGCGCACAGGATAATAAAGAGAATGCAGTTGAGGACGTTGAGCAGCAGACCCTCGTCAAGGGTCATGATGCACACCGACATGGTTGATATGAGCATAATGTTGATCGCCATTTTGAGGTAGTCAACGTTGACGGTAAGGAACTGCCGCGTATCAATAGCGCGAATGATGTACACCAGAAGGTAGCACGCCAGCGTAGCCACAGCCGCTCCGATAACGCCGAGCGGGGAGTTGAGCAGAACCAGGTTCAGCCCGATGTTGGTAGCAGCTCCGATGATACTTGTAACAAGGGAGTGCGAGGTCTTGTTCTTCGCCTCGTAGATGGAGCTGAGGAAGTTGTTGAAGCTCTGGAACACCACCGCCAGCACAAGGAACGGAACGTACATATACGCCATTTCAAATTCCTTGCTGCCAAAGAACGGCATGATTATCGGGCGCAGAACCAGCAAGATACCCGCCGCGGTGATGTACATAATAGTCTGCATCATGCTGAACACGTTGGAATAGAACTCGCTGACCTTTCGTGAGTTCCGCTCGGTTATCGCGGACATATGCCATGCCTGTGAGAATATCCCGACCACCAGCGCGGCGAGGTTCGGGAACTTGTACGCGAAGGAGTAGACGCCGTTTGCGGCGCTTCCGTGGATAGCAGTGACCATGAACGTATCGGAAACGTTGATTATCCACCACATGACTGCGGTAGGCATGAGCGGTACGCTGTACTGTATCATGCCCTTTGCAAGCTCGCGGTCGTTGCCGAGAGGTCTGTACTGCCTGAGCAGTCCGGCTCTCCAGGTCAGGAATACGATGGAGATCATGTCGCCGAGGGAAATGGAAAGCACGTAACCCACAACTCCCAGATGGAGCACACCAAGGAGCAGGATATTCAGCAGGATAACCACGATGGTGGTAAGGGTGCCGTCGATGGCGTACAGCCCGACTCTTCCCCGCGCCCGCACGTAGATGGCGCATATTCCCTTGATGCTTCCCGTTGCAACGTACATATAAATGAGCCACTGATATCCGCTGAGCATGTCGATCATTCCGATCAGAGGAACGAACGCCGCGAATATCACCAGCCCGATCATAGCCACGTTTATGCCTATCGAGAGGACGTGGTTCTTCTTTCTTATGGTATCGTCCAGGGCATAGCGAAGCACACCCTCGTTTATCGAGAGCGTCACCACCGATATCAGCAGTGCCGAGGCGTTTATAATGTTGTTGACATCGCCGAATCCGTCCGCGCCGAGCCAGCTCGTATAAAAACGAAGCATGACATACACGAGGAACTTCGAGCCAAACTGCCCCAGCGCCAGAACAAAGGTGTTGCTTGCCAGCTTCTGGTACTTATTCATGCAGACATTCTTTCATTGTATATTTATTCGTCGTCCTGGGGTCGGCGGAGTTCCCTGAAGAACTCGGTGAGCACCCCGCCGCACTGCTCCATAAGAATGCGGCTACGGACGAACGGAATATGCGTGAACCGCTCCTCAAATAGGTTCACAACGGAGGAGCACGCACCGTTCTTATCGTCGAACGCGCCGTAAACCAGCCGTTTCAGCCGGGAGTTCATCACAGCCCCGGCGCACATCGGGCATGGCTCCAGCGTAACGTAAAGCGTGCAGCCCGTGAGCCTCCAGCTTCCGAGGCGCTTCGCCGCCTGCTCTATCGCCAGTATCTCCGCGTGAGCCGTAGGCGACTGCAAATGCTCCCGGAGGTTCCAGCCCTCGCCGATGATGTTTCCGTCAGGGTCGACGACTATCGCCCCGACCGGTATCTCTCCAAGCTCTGCGGCGCGCCGGGCGCGCTCCAGAGCCTGGGTCATATATTCCTCGTCAAGGGTCATGCTATATCCGCCTGAAGGACTGCACCAGCATTGTAAGCAGCAGCCATACTATATTGTATCCAGCGATCCAGAAGCCGTTCAGCAGAGAATAGTTACGGAAAATCGCAAAGATGAACACAAGCAGAACGCCAAGCGCAATGCCGAATATCTCCATGATGCAGCCGAGCCTGATACGCTCGCTGAGCGCCTTCGCGCCGTTTATCGCGGAAGCGAGGGAAGAGAACGTACCGTCGCAGGATACAGCGGCGCTTCCCTTTCCGGCGTACTTCGTGTGCTCGTCGAAGGTATCGTGAGCCTCCGCCGGGAGGATACGCACGTTATCTGCGTAAATGTCGAACATTTCGGAGATAACGCCCTCGGTAAGCGCGCCGTCAACGGTCTTGACAACAAGGCTGACGTCGTTGCGTGCGAGCTTCTGCACCTGGTGCTTCACCTGCGGATTCGCGGTGAGCGTAACGAAGAACAGCATGCAGACCTCTCCGGCGACCGCAAGGTAAATGACCTCGTCGTTTTTCTTGTTGAGCGCGGTCTCCTTCTTGCTGTCGGGAACGGTGATGCCGTGGGACTTCATATGATCCCTGCTGCCGAGCAGGACGCGCCTGCTGCCTATCCAGCCGGAAACTCCCAGTCCGCTCTCATAAACGCAGTTAGAAACCTTCTTGAGCAGGGCGGGCTTGTAGTTGAGCATGTTGAACAGCGGGTCGGCGAGTATGCTGTCGGAGCTTACCGCAAGGCTTGCGGCGTAGATGATGGCCTCGTCGATGGTAACGCGCTGAGAGCCGTTCTTGCCGTTCTTGTTGTAGTCCCAGATGTTCCTTATGGAAACCGAGCCAGCCGGGAACAGCGTCTTAGCCTCGACCAGCACGGAATTAACCGAGCTGAAATCCTCGACCGCGCTGTAGCCAAGGATAGCCGCGCGGCGCTCGTTGGTCTTTCGTGACGCGCTGAGCATCGGGAGCATAACTACGAGCGCGCCCGTGAATGAAGCGCCCACGCATAGCACTGCGGAGAATACAGTAGCCGCAAACGACCACTGGTTCATTATATTAGAGGTAACTCCTGTCTCAGCGAAGAAGCCGAGCGCGCCCGCAGCTAGGGAAACTCCTATCATGATGGGGGTAAGCACGCGGGAAATGCGGTCGGAAACGTCCTCGCAGTAGGTGGAGATGATGAAGTCGCAGAGCATTTCGGTCTTTCTCATGGAAGCGATGACCGGTATGCCGTGACCCGCGCCCCTTGCAAGACGTTCCGCATCCTCGCCGTCGGTGCACTCGACGAAGTACTTGTCGGTGTCGCCGGAGATGAACCGGAAGTTGTTCTTAGCCGCGTGAACTGTGCACAGCTTGGACACGGTGTTGAAGCACAGCGCCAGCATGGAAACCAGCAGGTAGCAGAACGAGCGGTTCATTGCGAGGTAGTTGGTCTCCGCGAGGTACATCACTATAGCGCCGAGCGCTCCGAGATGCGCGAACGCGCACAGCGTGTCGCCGTCCGGCTTACCCTTGAACAGCCTTGAAAATCCGTTTGTGATAACGCTGGAGCATGCTCCGAAGCTGAGTATGCCGATGGTGAGATTAGCATACAGGAAGATATCCGGCTTGATAAGCTCGGACAGTATAGGTATACTGTCTATCTTGAAGAAATAGAACACTGCCGCGATAGCCGCAGCGGCGGTCAGCAGAGCCAGGATCGTCAGGCGGCCCGCAAGACCCTTACCGGCTCTCGCAAGTCTCTCGGTTATGACGTTCTCGTCGTCGAGGTCGATGATCTCGTCCTCGTCGTCCTCATCGTCGTAATCGTCGTCCTCTGCTTCCTTTTCCTCGGCGTCCTCCACCTCGTCGTCGATGTCGGCGAGCATGAAGTTAGCTATCTTGCGCTTCTTGCGCTCCGCAAGAGCCTCCGCCTCGCGTACCGCCGCCACCGGGTCGGTCTTGGGCAGTATGCTGGTGTCTATCACCTTGTTGTCGTAGTCGATGTTGAGCGCCCTCGGCGGGAGATTCCTCGGGTCGGAGAGGTCGGTGATAGTCACGGTCCGCTCCTCGGCGCGGTCTTTCTCACGCTGCTCCCTGAGTTTCTTGTTGAGGGAAGCCACCAGAGCCTCGCTGCTGCGGTCCTTCTCCCCTGCCGCGTCCGACTTCTTCTGCGCGCCTGGGGTGAACAGCACCTCGTCCGCCTTTGAGCCCTTCCTGCGGGAAGTCACGGGAGAATACTCCTTGACGTGCTCGGTCTCGCCGCTGGACATCCTCTTGAGGTCGTTCCCGGAGACAGCCAGGGTATCTCCGATGTCGCCCTGCGGCTCCGCGGAGTTTTTCAGCCCGTCTACCGCCTTCTCGCGGGATTCCATCGGATTGAGGGAATCCAGCAGCTCCTCCGGCTCCTCTGCGGCGCGGTCCGCCTCAAGGAGGGCGCGGTTGATCTCGTTTATGCGCTGGAGCTTCTTCATCTGCATGGTTTCGGAGGTCACGAGGTCGCTCTTGGTATGGAACACGATATCGTCGTCCCCGCCGGAAACCTTCGGCTTCACATACGGCTGGACATACTCGCTCTCCGGCTGAACGACGCGCTCCGGCTTTGGAGGCTCCTCAGGCTCTCCGAACAGCTTTGCCGCCTCAGTCGGCGACGAAAGCTCGGAGGTGTAGCCGCTGTGCTCCGGTTCCGCCGGCTTTTCCGGCTCGCTGAACTGCATGCGCTGTTCCTGCTCGGCGCGCTCCTGTTCAAGCCTTCTCTGCTCCTGCTGGCGCTCCTCGCGTTCGCGCCGCTTGTTCTCAGCCTTGCGGCGGTTGGCTTCGGCGGCGCGGCGGATACTTTCCGCGCGCTCCCGGGCTTCCTCGTCCCCGGAAACTGGCTCCGATTCCTCCGCGGATGGCATGCGCGTATGCGACGTGCTGTTCATGGCGCTGTGGAGTTCGGTCTCTGAGATTATTTCGGTAACGCTCTCGGTGGATTTGGAACCTCCGCCGCGCTTTCTGTCTATTTCTGCAAGAATATCGTCAATGCTGTAATTATCAGACATCAATATCTCTCCTAAATCCTGTGATCCGGCGGTATCAGCCGCGGTGCTTTACGACCTCATACATGATTATTCCGGCGGAGACCGACGCGTTGAGCGAGTTGACCTTTCCGAACATCGGCAGTGAAAGGGTCATGTCGCAGTTCTCACGAACCAGCCTGCCCAGCCCGAAGCCCTCGCTTCCGACCACCAGAGCCACCGCGCCGGAAAGGTCAGCCTGTGCGATGGGAGTTCCGTCGGCTTCCATGCCGTAGACCCACACGCCGGCTTCCTTGAGCCGCTTTATGGTGTCCACGAGGTTGGCGACCCTTGCCACCTTGAGCCACGCAGCGGCCCCTGCGGAGGTCTTGAATACGGTGGCGTTCAGGGAGGCGCTGCGGCGCTTGGGGATTATCAGCCCGTCAGCGCCGGCTGCCTCGGCGGTACGGATTATCGCGCCGAGGTTATGTGGATCCTCTATCTCATCGGCGATGATGATAAACGGAGGCTTCCCGCGCTGTTCAGCGTTCGCGAGGATATCCTCCACCGTGGAGTAGGAAGCGGCGGCGAGTTCCGCAGCGGTACCGCCGTGCTTGGGGGTTCCGCAGATGGCGGTGAGCCTCTCATCGCTGACTTCCTTGATAACCACGCCGTTTTTCTTGGCGAGGGCGACTATCTTCGAAAGAGCCGCACCCTTCTGAATGTAGACCGTATCTATTTCCCTGCCCGAATTGAGGGTCTCAGTTACGGCGTTTTTGCCATAGATCAAATTTGTTTCCTGATTATCCATAATATTTCCTTTAAAAATAGTGGTTTTGCACAATGATATACATTTTACATTATAGCACATTTTCCGCACTAATGCAAGCAGTCCGGACTATATTTAGATGAAATTTTAGTGTTTATACGCCGCCTGGCAATATCAGTCAGGGGTTATTTAGGGCAATACAGCACAAAGATTGTGCTGTATTGCGCAGTCAGTTTTGCCAATAATACGCTTCGCTTATTGGCAAAACTCGATTTTTCGTCAGATTGTACAATGAGGACGACGCAAGTCCAGCATGGCACGCCATAGCGTCCCTGCTGCCGTATATGACCAAGTAATCCTTAGTCAGCTTATCCGCTATCAGTCGGAGATCTATGCTCCAGAGAAACTTTGCCAGGCTGTAAACATTGTTCCTCCCCATGCGGTGGAAATATGTGCGGAAGAACGGCATTCCCTTGTTTTATTCAGCGTTTCCCCAGAAAAGGCGAATGAGCCCGGCATTTAACCGGACTCATTCTGAACCTATTTTATTATGGATGGATCATCTTTTATTATGGATGGATCATCAGCTCTTTTCGGCAAGCTTTTCGTTAGCCGAATCAAGTTCCGCCTGGACTGCCGCGCGGATAGTTTCGCGGGTCTGCGTCCAGCTTGCGCCGCTGTTGTAAGCTTCCTTCATCGGGTTGTTGACGAGGTCGGCTACGTTGGAGGTAACGGCGTTGTACATCTCGATTACCGGGTGCTCGGCGGTCATCTGGTTTACAAGGCGGTACATATCCCACTGCTCCTGCGTCCAGTTGTACTCATCGAATGCCTGGCGCTTTCCGATTTCAACAGCCGCTTCGCTGTCGCGGGTAGCCATTGCACAGTTGAGATAAGCGGCTACGCCCTCGGGGTTTTTTGCGCCCTTTACAAGGGAGAATCCGGAAACTCTCGCCGGTAGATAATACTCGTCGGCTTCGGTGCATTTCGGCATGGGGACGAACATTACATCTTCCTGATTGTCGGCGAAATCCTGAATGTAGTTGTTGTAGGGGTACATCGCGTACAGCCCTACCGGATAGAACAGGGTCTTTCCGTCTGCAAGGCGCTTCGGCTGAACCTGCCAGTTGTACTGCGCTTTCGGGAACTGAAGATTGTTCGTGTTCATGTTCAGCATGAATGTCTGCGCCTTTTCAATCAGTGCGTTGTCAAGGTTCTGCACGATTTTTCCGTCGCTCATGCCGACATAAGGAACGCCTGTTGTCTGAGAAAATCCGCTCTCGAACCACCAGCCGTCGGTAGCGTATTTTTCAGCGTCAACATCGCAGAATTTCGTCATCATTTCCCATAATGCGTCCCATGTCCACTTGCCCTCTGCGAGAAGCTCCGCCGGGTCGTCAAGTGAATTGTCACGGATAGTGTTCTTGTTGTAGAACATCACGCAGTCGCCCTCTACGTCAACAGCGCCCACATAGTGGCTTCCGTTGAACGCAAACTGCTCGTTTACCTCGCTCATGGGTGCCCACAGCTCGCTGCTGAAATCAACGTAATCATCGAGCGGGTCGAACATTCCGCTGATCGCGCCCTTGGGGAACACGTCCATGTCGCCTGCGCTGAACATATCCGGGGAATCGTCCGCCTGAACCAGCACCGCAAGCTTGTCGTAACGGCTGTCCCAGGGAGTGTTGACGTACTCTATCCTGCCGCCGAACTGGCTCTGGAACATCTCCAGCGCCGGAGCGACCGGCTGTCCCTCTGCAGGGTTCAGATCCCATGATGAGAGGAACTTTACAACGCCGTTTTCCAGCTTTTCAGCGCCGATGTCGATTTCCGCGATCTTGTCCGCGTCATCCTTGTTCATGGTTGCCGTGGTAGCCGCGGTAGTCGCCTGCGCCGGAGAGTTGGAGGAGTTCGGAGCGCTGCTCATCTCCTGCTGCTCGTCGCAGCCAGTAACCGCGAGAACGGAGCATATCGCAAGCGCCGCCGCTGTGAATCGTGTGATGTTTTTCATTACGCTCATTCCTTTCGAAAACGGAATTACTTTCTTCTGGTCGTGAAAAGCACGCCGGCTGCGATAACCGCTGCGCCTGCTACTGCTGCGATTCCGGAAACTCCGGTGTCGGGATTGCCCTTTGTGGGAGCGGTGGTTTCTGCGGGAGTTCCTGCATTTTCTGCGCTGTCTGAGGGAGCGGCGGTCTCTGCGGGAGTTTCACCGGCTGTGGGCTCCTCGGTGGGAGTTACTGCATTATCTGCGCTGTCTGAGGGAGCGGCGGTTTCTGCGGGAGCTGCAACAGGCTCATCGGAGAATGTCATCTCAAGCAGTTCAATGCCGTGACCCATAACAGCCATGCCCGCAGTCTGGAGAAGCTCAAGCTGGTCAGCCGGGATAGTGAAGCTCATAGAATCGCTGTCCATCTCAAGTGTGTAGCTGTCGCCGCCCTCGGAAAGGACTGCGCCGTTAAGTGTGCTGATGAAAGGCCAGCCGGCGTCGTTCACCATGGGCTTGATGCACCAGTAGTTCTGACCGTCCATGTCGGCGAGGCTCTCGTTTACGTTGTAGGTGATGGTGACTGTGGTGTCGGGTGTCACGTCTGCGAATTCCTCAGCGCCGATGGTCGCGCTTGTGCTCCAGCCAAAGCCGAGATCCTTGTTGATGGAGTAAGCGCCTGCGGTAGCGGAAATTGCTGCAACTGCGGCAGCGGCGGTAATAACGGAGATGAACTTTTTCATGATTATCCTTCCTTTCAGGTATTTACGGTTGCCCGGAACGGTGTTCCGTTTTGTTGTCTATATTATATCATTTACCTAACTTGCGTTATATCAGAAATTTAACATTTGTATCGTCAGTTTATCCGAAATGCTTGATGTAGACTGCAACGCAAAACGCAAAAAGCTGATATGGTCAATATAGCTTTACACATTTCACTCAAAAATTTTGAGCAGCAGTGCAATGGGCGAGCATATCCGGCGATTATTCCAACAACTCATGTAATAGCGCCATATTATTATTTTAAGCTGTTCTGTCGTGTAATCCGTACTTCTTCTGCCGCGGCTGTAAAACAGCTCGTTCGTTATACTATTCGGCTTTAGGTTAGGTCTGTGCGTTATTCCGACGGCTCGCGGCGAAAAAAGCTGCCGCTTCATTCGAGAAATCCCTCTCATCCTGGAGCCGCTTGTTTTCCTTGTTCAGCCGCTTTGCCTCGCTTCGCAGCGACCGGATCTCCTCCGCCAGGCTCATTGTTATTCCGTGCGGTTTACGCGGACAATAATGGCTCATGAGCTGCGTCAATTTATAAAAAAACAGCGCTGAATAATTCCGGCGCTGTTTTAATAATATTTATGAGCTTTCTTTCTGGATAAAAGTCCACGGCAATACTTCAGAAGAAACATCCCTTCCGTCCAGAATATCAACTAGCTTCTGCGCGGCTATCCTGCCAATGTTCCTGTCCTCATAGGAAAGCGAGGTTATCGGCACCTGGGATATCCAGCTGAGATTGCTGTTGTCGAAGCTGACTACCGCAACGTCCTCCGGAACGCGTCTGCCGGCGGAAAGCAGGCATTTCACAAGCCCGAACGCCACCTCGTCGTTATAGCAAACGACCGCCGTGTTATCGCCGAGGCGCTTTAGTACCTCCTCCGGATCATCGAAGAGATTTTCCTTTGTCTCCGTGGTGTACCAGAACACGTTCTCGTCGGGGATTATCAGTCCGCTGCGGAACAGCTCCGAAATAAAGCCTGAATACCGCTGATGACCCTGGATATCATCGCTCTTGAAATACCCTGCGATTTTCGTATGACCGCGGTCAATGAGATGCCGCACAAGTTCGGCGCCGCCCGCCTGATTGTCCGCGCAGACGGAATACGTGCCGCTGAGGGTCGGGTAATATCCGTTGAAAAAAACTACCGGGATACCCATGCCTATAAGCTTTTCGTACAAATCGAAATTCGGGTTCGGCATTGCGGATTTTGTACCCTCTATCAGTATGCCGTCAACGGGATTTTTCAGTATTTCTTCGAGGATAGCGCGCTCGTTGCAGACGCGGTTGCGGGTCGCGGAAAGAACCGCGGTGTACTTGTTCTCGGACAGCACTTCGTCCACAGCCCGCAGCTGGCTCGGAAAAATGTAGTCGCTGATGTACGTTGCAACTACCGCTATCTTTCCGGTTCTCGGGTTCAGCCGCTTCGGGCGCACCACCGAACCGCTGCCCTGCCGCTTTATTATAAGATCGTCTTCCACCAGGAGCGCCAGCGCCTTGCGTATCGTCTGGCGGCTGACATCATACTGGGCTGTGAGCAGCTCCTCGGTGGGTATCGCCTGGCCCTCGGTATATACGCCGTTTTCAATATCAGCTTTTATTGCCTGCGCGACAGCTTCATATTTAGTCATATATTATCGCCCCTATAAATAAGAAAGTACAAATCCAAACTCCGGCAGAATACAAATCCATCTGCGTATATGATACAACTTTGTGTTTGATTTGTCAAGATGTTTTCGTACGGTGGCATATTTGTTTGTTAGGGAAACGTGTAACTTGTCATATATGCACAAAAGTTTTCCCAAAAGAATGTACATTTTATGCATTGCATTTATTGAACCTTTGTGCTAAAATAAGAACAGCAAACAGGAATGCAGACAAAAATAAAATTTGTAGCAAATATGCTGGGAATTTGTTCTGAACATTCCAAAACAAAACCACAACGATCATTTTTTATCGGAGGGAAAAAGCTATGAAAATCAAGAAGATACTCGCATCGGTACTCGGTCTGGCACTCACCGCAAGCGTACTCGCAGGCTGCAGCTCAGGCAACGGCAGCACTGCTGAATCCGGCAGCAGCGGATCTGGCTCTGGTTCTGCAAGCGGAGACCTCATTAAAGTAGGAATAATCAACAACGACCCCAACGAGTCCGGCTATCGTACAGCGAACGATAAGGACATGAAGGCTACATTCACAGAGGAGAACGGCTACGACGCTTCCTTTGCATACAGCCTTAAGAACGACGAGCAGATCGCAGCAGCGCAGACATTCATTCAGTCCGAGGTGGACTACCTGCTGATCTCCGCCGCTGGTACTTCCGGCTGGGATTCAGTACTCAAGGACGCTCAGGCTCAGGGAATCAAGGTTATCCTGTTCGACAGAACCATCGACGCTGACGAAAGCCTGTACGAGGCTTCCATCGTATCCGACATGGCTAAGGAAGGTCAGACCGCAGTTGACTGGCTGGCTTCCCAGGGACTTTCTGAGTACAACATAGTACATATCCAGGGCACGATGGGCTCCGCTGCACAGGTCGGCAGAACCGGCGCCCTCGACACCAAGGTAGCCGAGAACGACAGCTGGAACCTCGTTACACAGCAGACCGCTGACTGGAACGCAGAAACAGCACAGCAGATCGTTCAGTCCATCATCGACAGCGGCACTTCCTTCAACGTTATCTACGCCGAGAACGACGATATGGCAAAGGGCGCAGTTGCAGCCCTCGACAAGGCTAACATCTCCCACGGCGTTGGCAAGGACGTTATCGTAATGGGCTTCGACTGCAACAAGTGGGCTCTTGAGAACCTCCTTTCCGGCAGCTGGAACTACGACGGTCAGTGCAATCCTTTCCAGGCTTCCTACATCGACTCCATCATCAAGGACCTTGAGAACGGCAAGTCTCCCGAAAACAAGGTCATCATTATGGACGAGAAGGGCTTCGACGCCTCCACGATCACTCAGGAGGACGTTGACAAGTACGGTATCTGATCGTTCTGAACAGCCTAGCTGAATCAGCTGATCAGCCATGACGGAAACGGTCCGATATGATGGATAACACATCCCTTGTATCGGACCATTCTGTTAACTAACAAACCGGAGGCGAAGACAATGCGTGATGAAAATGTTGTTCTCAGGCTAGAGGGCATATGTAAGGAATTCCCCGGTGTGAAAGCGCTCCAGAACGTTGAATTCACACTGCGAAAGGGCGAAATACACGCGCTGATGGGCGAGAACGGCGCTGGTAAATCCACACTTATAAAAGTACTCACCGGTGTATACGAAAAGGACGGCGGCAATATCTATATGTCCGGCAATCCTGAGCCTGTCGTTATAAGATCGACACAGGACGCCCAGAAAGCCGGAATAAGCACGGTTTACCAGGAGATCACACTCTGCCCGAACCTGACGGTCGCCGAGAATATGTACATCGGCAGATCAAAGGGCGCTTTCACCAAATGGAAGAAGATGTATTCGGACGCCGGAAAGCTTCTGGAATCGCTTGATATCCCGGCAAGGCCGAATCAGCAGCTTGGAAGCTGCTCCCTTGCGGTGCAGCAGATGGTCGCGATAGCCCGTGCGGTCGATATGGACTGCAAGGTGCTTATCCTGGACGAGCCGACTTCCTCCCTGGACGAGCAGGAAGTTGAGAAGCTGTTCAAGCTCATGCTCGACCTCAAGAGCCGCGGCGTTGGAATAATATTCGTAACGCACTTCCTCGACCAGGTTTACGCAGTCTGTGACAAGATAACGGTACTGCGCGACGGTAAATTCGAAGGCGAGTACAATGCGGCGGATCTTCCGAAAGTCGAGCTGGTTTCAAAAATGCTCGGTAAAGACCTCAACAAGCTTTCCGACATGGACAAGCCCCACGAGGTCGAGCAGGAGACAAATGGCGAGGCTCCGGTATTCGAGGCGGAGGGACTTGTCAGCAGCGCCGGCATAGCGCCTTTCAACTTCTCAATAAGAAAGGGCGAGGTAAACGGCTTCACCGGACTTCTCGGCTCAGGCCGAAGCGAATCCGTCCGTGCGATATTTGGTGCGGACAGCATAACCGGCGGCACAGTCAGGATGAACGGCAAGGCTGTCAAGATAAGAAAGCCGCTTGACGCAATGAAGCACGGCATAAGCTACCTCCCCGAGGACAGAAAGCACGATGGTATAATCGGCGACCTGTCCGTCAAGGATAACATAATCCTTGCGCTCCAGGTAATGCGCGGAATGTTCCGGCCGATATCCAAGGCGGACGCCGCGAAATATGCCGACGAGTACATAAAGCTGCTGGAAATAAAGACGGCTTCCCCGGATACGCCGATAAAGTCGCTTTCCGGCGGTAATCAGCAGAAAGTTATCCTCGCAAGGTGGCTTCTTGCGAACCCCGTATACCTTATCCTCGACGAACCCACAAGAGGTATCGACGTCGGCACCAAGCTCGAGATACAGAAGCTGGTGCTCAAACTCGCCGCCGAGGGCAAGAGCGTAACGTTCATCTCCTCTGAGATAGACGAAATGCTGAACGTATGTTCAAGACTTATAGTAATGCGCGACAGAAAGACCGCAGGCGAGCTTACCGGCTCCGAACTGAACCAGTCCAAGATAATGGAAACGATCGCAGGAGGTGAAAAGGTTCATGAAAACGCTTGAAAAAACAGGCGGGAACAAGTTCCTTGCTTTTCTGAAAAGAGCGGTCAGGAATCAGATCTTTATTCCGCTGGCAGCGCTGCTGATACTGGTGCTGTTCAACCTGATCGCTGATCCCTCGTTTTTTGCGATCAAATATGCTCCGAACAGCGCCGGCGATATGGTTATTTCGGGCAACATCATCACGATCCTCGACAACGCTTCGGAGCTTGCGATACTTGCTATCGGCATGACGCTGGTAACGTCAGCCTCCGGCGGACAGGATATCAGCGTTGGCGCGACTATCGCAGTCGCGGGCAGCGTTGTTCTGAGAGTCCTCTGCGGCGGCGAGGTCAGCCCGGCTGCGCTCCATGCGCCGATAATCGTTGCATTCCTCGCATGCGTTGTCGTATCAATGCTCCTGGGTGCGTTCAACGGCGCCCTGGTGGCTTACTTCAAGATACAGCCGATGGTCGCAACGCTTATCCTATTCACAGCCGGACGCTCCATCGCAGCATGGATAAACAACAATCAGCTCCCTGTCATCAACGATGAGAGCTTCGGCTGGTTCGGCAACTTCATTCCCGGACTGCCGCTTCCGACCCCGATATTCATTGCGGCGATATGCATTATAATCATCGCGCTGGTGCTCCGGTTCACAAAACTGGGACTTTTCACCCAGGCGGTCGGCATAAACTCCGAATCCTCCAGACTTAACGGTCTGAACCCTGCGCGCATCAAGTTCATGACCTACGTCATACTTGGTCTGTGCGTTGCAGTCGCAGGCTTCATCAAGGTCAGCCGTATCTCCTCCATCAACTACTCGGTAGTTGCAAAGGACATCGAGATGGACGCTATCCTTGCGGTAGCACTCGGCGGAAACGCCCTCAGCGGCGGCAGGTTCAACATGGCGTCCTCGATACTCGGCGCTTATGTTATCCAGTTCCTGACGACAACTCTTTATAAGTTCCAGGTAGCTCCTACCGCGCTCCCCGCATACAAGGCGGTAGTAGTAATTATCCTGGTAGTTCTCAGCGCTCCCACTGTACGAAACAAGCTCGCAGCTTTCCGCAAGAAGATAGCTTCCCGCAGAAATCCCGTCAAGGAGGCGAATTAGTATGAAATTTCTGAAAAACGCCAACGGCAGTTCACGGAGATTATCTGACTCTAATCTGCTTCTGGTCATCACCATTGCGATATTCGTTGTAATGTATATCTGCGCAGTGGCGTTCATCGGCTCCGGCTTCACGAAGGTTCAGACCTTCTTCAACATACTCAACGAAAACGCGGCTCTGATAATCCTCTCCTGCGGAATGAGCCTTGTAATGATAACCGGCGGTATCGACATCTCGGTCGGCGCTGTTACGGCGCTGGTATGTATGTGCTGCGCAATGAACCTCGACTACGGCGGGGGCAATGTAGTCACCTCTGTTCTCATAGCACTTGGAATAGGCACCGCTTTCGGACTTGTCCAGGGTTATCTGATAGCGTATCTGGAGATACAGCCGTTCATCGTAACGCTGGCGGGAATGTTCTTCGCAAAGGGCATGACCACCATCGTCAACGCAACGCAGTTCAACGTTGAGAACGAAGAATTCCAAGCACTCAAGGAAACAAGAATTTCACTCCCCGGAATAGGCTCCACCAACAAGCATGGCGTATTTGTTCCGGCGTACATAGAAATAGGCGTGGTAGTCGCGCTGCTGATAGTTGCGATACTGTTCGTGTTCCTCAAGTGGGGCAGGCTCGGACGCGGTTTCTACGCTATCGGCGGCAACAGCCAGAGCGCAAATATGCTCGGCATCAACGTCAAGCGCACAAAGTTCTTCGCTTACCTGATGTGCGGAGTGCTCGCAGGTATAGGCGGCTTTGTTTACTTCCTTCATGTCGGCTCCGGTTCACCCTCCCATGCAAGCGGAGCCGAGATGAACGCGATTGCTTCCTCCATCATCGGCGGCACGATGCTCTCCGGCGGTTCGGGCAACATCATAGGAACGCTGTTCGGTGTCATCTCGCTGAGTACGATAAAGAACATCGTTTCCTCCCTCGGACTTGACGACGCATGGTGGACGAACATTACCGTTGCGGCAATGATCTGCCTGTTCCTTGTTATCCAGAGCGTTGTTCTTTCCAGAAAGAACAAGAAAAAGGCATAAACACAAGCCGCACTGAATACTTGTTCGGTGCGGCTTTTCTGTGAAGGAGAATAATTATGAACAAGATATACTTTGTTACCGGAAGCCAGGATCTTTACGGCGAGGAGACCCTCGCGCAGGCCGCTAAGGACAGCACTCAGATGGCTGATTTCCTGAATGAAAAGCTCTCTGACATCGCAGAAGTAGTATTCCAGCCGGTGGTAAAGACCGCCAGCGAAGCTGAAGACATCTGCGTGCGCGCCTCCTCCGACAAGGAGTGCATAGGCGTTATCATGTGGATGCACACATTCTCGCCCGCCAAGATGTGGATAAGAGCGCTGAAAGCCCTGAAAAAGCCAATGCTCCACCTGCATACGCAGTTCAACGAGAAGCTCCCCTACGACAGCATCGACATGGACTTCATGAACCTCAACCAGTCCGCGCATGGCGACCGCGAGTTCGGTTTCATCTGCACAAGGCTCGGAATCAGGCGCGAGGTCGTTGCAGGCTACTATCAGCACGAGGACGTTATAGAGAAGATCCGCAGATTCGCTCATGCGGCTTCCGCAGTATCGTTCAGCAGGACTTTGAGAGTTGCAATGCTCGGAAACAATATGCGTGATGTCGCAGTCACTGACGGCGACCGCGTTGAAAGCGAGATACGCTTCGGCTGGAACGTGAACTACTACGGTATCGGCGACGTAGTGGAAATCGCCGACAGCGTTACCGAATCCGAAATAGACGCAAAAATGGCTGAATACACCGAAAAGTACACGATGGCGACGGACAACATCGCCGCTGTCCGCGAGCAGGCTAAATATGAAGCGGCTCTCGACAAGTTCATTGCACGGGAAAAGATAGGGGCGTTCACCGATACGTTCCAGGATCTCCACGGGCTGAACCAGCTCCCCGGAATCGCGGCGCAGAATCTCATGGCAAAGGGCGTGGGCTTCGGTCCGGAGGGCGACTACAAGACTGCGGCTCTCGGCGCGGTGCTGTTCAAGATGTCTGAGGGAAGAAAGGGTTCCACCGGATTCATGGAGGACTACACCTACGATCTCACTTCCGGCGAGGAGCTGGAGCTTGCGGCGCATATGCTGGAGGTATCCCCGGTGTTCGCGGCAAACAAGCCTGAAATTCAGGTGCACCCGCTTGGTATCGGCGGGAAATCCGACCCGGCGCGCCTTGTATTCGACGGCATTGACGGCGATGGTATAGCGGTTTCCATGATAGACCTTGGCGACAGATTCCGCCTTGTATGCGCTGAGATCACGCTTGTAAAGCAGCCGGCTCCCATGCCGAAACTCCCTGTTGCAAGACTGATGTGGAAGCTGAAGCCCGATTTCGCTACCGGCGCGGCTGCGTGGATATACGCCGGCGGCGCACATCATGCAGTGGTTTCCACGGCGCTAACTGTCGATGATATCCGTCTGTTTGCAAAGATGACGAATACGGAGCTTGTGGTCATCGACGACAAGACCGACATAAACAGCTTTGAGCAGCAGCTTGCATTACTTGACGCTGCCGCGGCTCTCAAGAGGTGATAGTATGACGATACAGGAAAAAATACAGAATAAGAAAACCTATCTTGGCATAGAATTTGGCTCCACCAGAATAAAGGCGGTGCTCATCGACGATACGTTCGCGCCTGTCGCTTCCGGAAGCCACGACTGGCAGAACCGCTACGAAAACGGCGTGTGGACCTATTCTCTCGACGACATCACCACCGGATTACAGCACTGCTACGCAAGCCTTGCGGAGGACGTCAAGAGCAAATACGGCGTGGTTCCCACGGGCTACGGCGCAATGGGAATATCCGGCATGATGCACGGATACATGGCGTTCGATAAGGACGACAACCTGCTGGTTCCGTTCCGCACATGGCGCAACACCATCACCGAGCCGGCGGCTTCCGAACTGTCGGAACTTCTCGGATTCAATATCCCCCAGCGCTGGAGCATAGCGCACCTCTACCAGGCGGTGCTCAACGGCGAGGAGCACGTCAAGGATATCGCGCACATCAGCACGCTTGCAGGATTTATCCACTACCAGCTGACCGGAAAGCGCCAGGTCGGCGTTGGCGAAGCCTCCGGAATTTTCCCGGTTGACGGTATCGGGTACAATGCGGAATACATCGCGAAGGTAGATAAACTGCTTGCTGATAAGGGATTCTCCGGGAAACTGCTGGAAGTCCTCCCCGGGGTGCTCAACGCAGGCGCAAGGGAAGCCGCGCTGACCGCCGAGGGCGCAAAGTTCCTTGACCCGAGCGGAAACCTCCAGCCGGGAGTTCCCGTCTGCCCGCCGGAGGGGGACGCAGGCACCGGAATGGCGGCGACAAACAGCGTACTCCCGCGCACGGGCAACGTGTCCGCCGGAACTTCCATATTTGCAATGCTCGTCCTTGACAAGCCGCTGAAGGGTTACTACCCGGAGATAGACGTAGTGACCACCCCGGACGGCGCTCCGGTTGCGATGGTTCACTGCAACAACTGCTCCTCCGAGCTGGACGCTTGGGTGAAGATATTCGGCGAATTTGCGGAACTGAGCGGTCACCCCATCGCAAAGCCTGCGCTTTATGACATGCTGTATTACCATGCGCTGACCGGCGACCCGGACTGCGGCGATACCGTTGTGTACAACTTCCTTTCCGGCGAACCTGTCGCGGGCGCTGAGAACGGCAGACCGATGTACTTCCGCACCCCGGACGGCAGATTTAACCTCGCGAACCTGTTCCGCGCGGAGATATACTCCACGATGGCGGCGCTGAAACTCGGCATGGATATCCTGTTCGACAAGGAGCAGGTTTCCGTTGACAAAATAACCGGACATGGCGGTCTGTTCAAGACGAAGGGAGTTGCTCAGCAGTTCCTTGCGGACGGTCTGGGCTGCGCGGTTTCCGTCATGAAGACCGCCGGAGAGGGCGGCGCCTGGGGAATGGCTCTGCTGGCGGCTTACTCCGTATGCGGCGGCGGAAAATCCCTGCCGGAGTTCCTCGACGGCGAGGTGTTCGGCGGCATGGAATCCACAACTTTACAGCCCGAGGAAAAGGGCGCGGAGGGATTCCGGAAATTCATGGAGAACTACAAGCGCGGACTTGCGGCGGAATACGCTGCGGCAAAGTAAGGAGAGAAAGTAAATGTTAGAGAAATTAAAGCAGGAAGTACTTGAAGCCAATCTTCTGCTTCCGAAATACAATCTTGTAACGTTCACATGGGGGAATGTTTCCGCCATCGACCGCGAGAGCGGAATGATAGTTATAAAGCCCTCCGGCGTTCCCTACGAGGGAATGACCGCCGATGACATGGTGGTAGTCGAGCTTGCGACGGGTAAGGTCGCAGAGGGCAAGTGGAAGCCCTCCAGCGACACGCCTACTCATCTGGAGCTGTACCGCGCTTTCCCGGCCATCGGCGGCGTTGTCCACACCCACAGCCGCTGGGCGACTTCATTTGCGCAGGCAGGCGTAGGCATCCAGCCGATGGGCACGACCCAGGGCGACTACTTCTACGGCGAGATCCCCTGCACCCGGGCTATGACCCCGGAGGAGATCCGCGGCGAGTACGAAAAGGAGACCGGCAAGGTTATAATTGAAACGTTCAACGGAGTTGACCCGATGAGCATTCCGGCGGTTCTCGTAAAGAGCCACGGTCCGTTCACCTGGGGCAAGGACGCGCACGAAGCAGTCCACAATTCCGTAGTCCTGGAGGAAGTCGCGTTCATGAACTACCACGCGCTGACGATAGCTCCCACTGCCGGAAGAATGCAGCAGGAGCTTCTCGACAAGCACTACCTGCGCAAGCACGGCGCG
>ERZ837910.2190-NODE-2190-length-24611-cov-4.207200_pt1 | contig 24611 bp, 26 predicted proteins | sample MGYA00519940_ERZ837910 | MGnify/ENA primary metagenome ERZ837910 (study PRJEB31850, sample SAMEA3708825) | human gut metagenome | biome: human gut; feature: human-associated habitat; material: faeces | place: China | collected 2014 ... | reverse complement strand
ATGCCCCAGAAAAACGGGTATGGAAGCACGCAACCTCGGTCGTGTGAGACTTCACTGCCATCCATATCAAACATAAATTTTCCTCCATTTTCTCATAAAAATTACAGATCCCCGGTTTTTTGTTGTGCGCCGCACGGCTTCTTTCATAGTTTCCTGTGCGGGAAATTGTACAGAATGGAAGCGCGGGCGGTACGACTTTTGAAGCCGTCTGGAGCGGGGCACGGGGCGCGTATCCTGTTTTTCTTACTTTCCGCCCCATTTTCCTATGAGTTTCTGCCCCGCTGCCTGTCATACTTTTTGCCTCCGCTCTTTACCCTGTTTCCTGCTTTGTGCGGCTTGTGGTACTGTTTTAGTGGTACTGTTTCCAAAAAAAACGCAGTCCCGTCCCAGGAAGTGATACTACTTTGCGTGGTGACTTTGTTTCGAGGTGATACTATTTTCCAAAAAATCTGTAGAAAATCCAGTAAAACATAAGGGCACCCGCGGAAACCGGCCGTCACAAAAAACCTAAGCTGGGAGCTGCCGCGTCTTCGCGTGCAGATCAGTTAGAAACCAGCTTCCGTACAGAAAGAAACCCTTCTGTCAAGAAAACAACGCAGAATTTTCCAATACCAGCTTTCCAAAGCCCCAGAAGAGTACAGCAGGAGAGTAGCCTTTCGGTGGAAAATAGTATCAGTAAAGCAGGCCGGAGTAAAGAAAACAACAAAAATGGTATCACCAGAAGAACAGAAAATAGTATCATCTCAAAAATAGTTTCAGTAAACCAGCTCCCACATACCGATAAGGAAATATCCGGATAAAGACAGATTGCTGCTGATACTATTCCCCGTACAGATACTTGCTGCGCATGGATACCTCCTGATACTATTTTCCATATCCGTCCCCGCACATTTCCCCCACATCTGCTGATACTATTTTCACCGCATGGATATCGCCTGATACTATTTTTCAGTGATACTATTTTAAACCCATCGAATTCGAGTGGTTTAGGCAAATACTGTAAGGACTAGGGCAGAAGCACAGAAAATACAAGAAAACCGGGTGATACTACTATTCCTTTATAAATCCGTCCAAATAGTATCACCTTTGTGGTATTGGATAGTATCACCTTATTGGTACTATATAGTATCACCCGTATGATACTAAACAAAAGGAAAACATACAGATCCTGTTGCTTTCGTATCAACTCGCTGATATTAAACAGTATCACCTTATTGATACTAAGCAGTATCACCCGTATGGTATTCTTTTTCTTTCCCATTTTCTCCCTGGTTCCACGCAAGCCTGTGAAATAAGTATAGGAAGCGGCAGACAGGGGAGGGTGGGAGTATTTTTTATGTTTCAAAGTATCATCTTGCTGATACTAAACAGTATCACCTTTATGGTACTGAATACAGAAACGACCGTGGCAATCCATTTTAGTATCATCTTGTTGGTACTATGTAGTATCACCTTACTGATACTATGTAGTATCACCTTACTGATACAAATCTTACCGCAAGAACGCGAGAAAGCAGGAATAACAGGAATAACAGGACAAAACAGGGATACACATTGAACATAAGGGGAGGGGAGGGGATGGGAAGTAAAAAGAAAACAAAAGTATCACCTTAGTGGTACGGTGTAGTATCACCTTACTGGTATGGCACCGGGCAGAGGACAGAGAAAACGTGTGGAGTACGTGGGACAGACATGGAAGAAGCAGGGGTTCCGGCGGTCATCTGCTGCGTTTATTCCGGGCAGAGCCGGCCTGACCACCTTATGATACTGCAGGTGCTGGTGCTTTGCGGCGCATGTACAGTACAAATGTGCTTGTGTGGCGCCGCAGAATGGTGAATGCGGGAAGAAAAAGGGAAAGGTAAGAAAGAATACCGTAAAAGTTCATAAGGACGTGCAAGAAGACAGTACGGACAAAACGTGTGGGGCGCGAGAACGCAAGAATGCAAGAAATAGTATCACCAATGTGGTATCACTTAGTATCAGTAAGGTGATACCGTTACTGGTACTGGAAATACAGGAGGACATGGGAAGATCAGGGATGGTACTGGGAAACCACCTTAGAATGTGTAAAATAGTATCACCAAGGTGGTATGTTTCCGTGGTGCGATACAGAGCGTACAGAGCGTGAGTACAGCACAAGGGAACAACGCGAGAATGCAAGAAAAGAATTCGGGCAGGGAACCTGTAGTGTGGGTAGCAGATGTGAGGTGTGAGGGCGTGGATTGCAGGCAGAATACAAGAACGCAAGAATGCAAGAAATGTGCTAAAGTGGAGGAAATACTTTATCTGTACGGTGTGAAAATGTATAGAGGTGGAGAAAAAGATGGAAATATAGGGGAAAAGTGGAGGATGTTTCCGTAAACTTCTTAATGCGTGGAGTGGTGTGGGCGCGGACTTATGTACGGTGGTTTTATAACTGAGCGCGGATAAGTGGACTGTGGTGCAGTGTGAGATTAGCGCGGACTTATTGTGCAGGAAGTACTGGGCGGAGCGCGGGCAGGGTGAACACAAGAGTGCAAGAGTGCAAGAGTGCAAGAGCGTTAAAACGTGAAAGCACAAGAGCGCAAGAAAGGCTTCGTGGAAGAAAAGAGGGGATAAATGTGTGGGTGAGATGTGAGAAAGGAAGGATGATGTGGAAACAGGGTTCCGTGGAGCAGATGGCAGATGAGAGGTGTGGGTGGAGGATTGGGAGGAAAGCAAGAAGGCGAGAAAGCAAGAAAGTACTGGGGGCAAAGTCCTATAGCACCTAATACTTTGCCAAAGTCCTGTCGCAAACTTTTTTTTATTTCATATTGTGGTTGCAGGGGTAAGGAGGGAGAATAAAATATGTCTTCAGTTAACTGGGGCGGCAATCACGGAAGTGCAAAATGCAGCAAAAAAGATCATATCCGCGGAGTAAATCTTTTAAAACATTGTGATCAGACGTTCCGAGCTGATCCAACAAAGCAGCACAGCAATATCGAGATTGATCCGTCAAAGTCATATCAGAACCAAAACTTCACAGGAATGTCATGGAAGGAATCAAGGGAAAAATGGGAAAAACGTCTTGCGGAACTGGATAGAACAACAAATACAAACAAAAGGGATGACCGGATTGAAATGACAAGTCTGGAAATGCCGGTACCGCTTGGAATGACAAATGAAAAAGCAAAGGAGTTGTTTCAAGATTTTTACGATATGTGCCGGGAAAAATTCGGGGATGAGAATATCATCAGCGCAACAAGCCACTTTGATGAGATCGCTCCTTACACGGATGCGAAAGACGGAATGATTAAAGTATCCAGACCTCACATTCACATTCAGGTTGTTCCGGAGGTAAATGGAAAATTAAGCAACAAGGATTTCTCTTCCCTGACCAATATCCTGAAAATGAACCAGGCAGTTGAAAAGCTGTGCAACGAAAAGTACCACGTAAGATTTAACACAGGGGAAACCCCAAGGCGGCAGAGTACGGAACATCTGAAAAAGAATTCCCGGTATGCAGAGAAGCTTACGAAGGAAGTAAACCAGAGACAGGAATATATGAAAAATATAATCCTTGATGACGGACGGACCGCGGAAGATGATTTTATGGATGGCGGTGATGGATCGGTTGTAAATGAGGAAAAGAATAAAATTCCAGAAGAGTTGGTGAAGCAGAGAGATGATGCTTACAGAGAGAAAAATGAACAGGGAAAAATTCTTAAGCAGATGCAGGAGGAGAATGAAAGATTAAAACGGGAAATCAAGGAACGTGACTACAAAAGGAAATGCATCGAAAAAGGGATTGAGTTGCAGAAAAACGGGGAATCGATACGTGAAGAATTGCATTCACTTTTAAGTAATCTTGAGGAAACAGGACGGGAGGAACTTGATTTTACGGAAGATCTTGACAGATCCTGATGTGGCAGACTGGTCAAGCGAAAGAAATAATAATACATATTGTTGTTATCCGGATATCCGGAGGAAATTACAGGAGGAATGACAGATGGAAGAAGCAAACAAAGTGGTGAACAACATAATAAAAACTCTTGATCCAATGGCAAGCGTGATTGTCGGGACAGTTACAGGATCAGTCGATACACTTTTAAGACATTTAACAATGGTGCAGAAGTTATCTATGCTTTTGCAGGAAGCAGAGATGGCAAATAAAGACCTGCTGGACAAACTGGCGAAACAGAGCATGGATGTGGAAACGTTCAAACAGGACAAGCAGGATGAGATTCAGAGGGAGACGGGGTTGTCCGTTGTAGAAGCGGAAGATCTTGCAATTAAAGAAGCCGATAAATACTGGGTTGAGAAATATGGTGACTCGATCGGATTCGTACAGTTAGACAACAGGGACTGCTTCAATTTTGAAAGGGAAATGGCGGCAGGTCATATGCCATTTGTCATGATGCCAGTCCATGCACAGGATTACACTTCGATCTATATGGTATCCGGCGACAACATGGAACAGATTATGGATATCGCAGCAAAATTTGAAAGTCAGACCTTATTCATGGATGCAGACAAGGCAAATGATCTTATGAATGACAGCTTTGTCCGTCAGATGGAAAATCTTTCTTATCCACAGATGCAACAGGTCCAGCTTATTCTCGCAGGAAAAGGAATTGCTTCCCGGATCAGGGAAGACCCGAACAAGAACCTTTTTCTTGTGCCAGAAAAAGATATTGGTTCTCCGGAAAAAGAAAAAATCTTCAATGAAGCGGTCGGGGTTGTAGCTTTACAGAAGACAACAAAGCTTTACAAAGCGATGGAGCAGGTTCAGGCTGTCAATATGAAAGCGTTCGAACCGATTAGTCGGATCATGGACGGCGAAAAAGTAAAGGGCATTACGATTTATGACTCCGCACATCCGGAAAATTATATTGTCCTCAGAACGGGAGGAGCGATCGTATATAAGAATCAGGCGATTGAAAAAGAACTGAATTTTGCAAATCCGGAATGCGTCAAAGAACTGCAGGATACATTCCATTTCTATGTCTGTCCCGCTTCGACAGAAGGAAGAATACAGGAATTTTCATTAAGAGAACTTGCAAAGCCGTATGTATCTTTATCTATAATTGAGCAGATGAACGGGATCCAGAAAGACTACATGGAACATCTTTTTGAAAACGGGGATTTGAAGCTTCATATGGAGCCGGACTCAAAGCGGAAGCCATATATGGAAATCAGAAACATGGAAAATGATTCGTTGATGGAATACAATGGGAATTCTTCATATATGGCCGGGATTATTGAAGCCGGACGTTATCGTGTGATGGAAGAAGTTGGAATTTTGAATATCACGGATGACAGCGACAACACCGTGACGGCATTAACCAATAATATCGAGATGGATTCTTCAAACATGCAGGGATTTGTTGATAAAGTCCGCACGGATCTTTCTTCCGTTTCCCTTACTTCACAGATGTATGAAATGGAAGTACCTGCGGTCGATGAGGGTCGTGCAGACATTACGATTGAGGACCGCGAGCAGGATATCGACTATGGTAACGGTGATTACGGCAGCCGATTCAACGATGATCCAGACTATGACATTAACAGACCGGTAAGAGAAGAGCCGGATATAGAAGAGAGTCCGGTTATGGATGATATCGAGGATTTTGATCTGTCGGATGAATTTTAATATTTTGAATTTTACAAAGAGATGCCGCTTATGTGGCGTCTCTTTTTTTTGTGTGGTTCTTTTCTCATTTCATATTGATTGTGTAAACAAATTGCTACAGTTTGAAAGGAGAAGCAAATGAGTGCAGAAAAGAAAAGGATTGTAAAAAGAAGCAAAACGAATTCCGTTATGGAATTGGTCGCATCCAGGCTTGGAGTTACCCCGCAGGAACTGGAGAGAGAAGTTTCCGGAAAGTGCAAAAACGTGTTAAACATAGCAGGGCTGGATAAAGCAGTTGATCTCTTCTGGTCAATGATTGACAGTCCAGTCTATGTTTACTGTGATTACGACTGCGATGGAATCACATCCGGAAGTATTATTTCCATCGGGTGCAATTCCATCGGGATTAAGCCGCACATTATTATTCCGCGCCGTTTTACAGACGGCTATGGAATCAAGGTAAAAAATCTTGAGAACATGGATCCGTCCGGACTGCTGATTACCGTAGATAACGGCATCGCAGCAAATGAAGCGGTTGATACCGCAAAAGAAAAGGGTATGAAAGTGATCATTCTTGACCACCATGAAGCTCGTATCTTAAATGGTGAGCAGTTCCTTCCAGAAGCTGATGTTGTGATTGATCCTCACATCACAGAAGCTGATTTTGAGGATTACTGCGGTGCGGGGCTGGCATACCGTTTCATGCGAGAAGTTTTCGCAAAAAAGAGAAGACCTGCTGATTTAAACGGTATCATGTCTTCCATGATTGCACTTGCTGCAGTCGGAACCGTCGGTGACAGTGTTACAATGAAAGCTGAAAACCGCTTCCTTGTAAGAAGAGGAATGGAACAAATCGAGCAGAAACGTGTTTCCACCGGGCTTGCTCTTCTTCTTGAAGAAATGAAGCTGAGCGATACACTTTCTGTAGAAGACATTGCATATTCCCTTGTACCGGCTATCAATGCGTTTGGGCGTCTGGAGGATGAAGGCAGTCGCAAAGTTGCCGCATTGTTATCTTATACCGGACGGAAATCTGACGGAGCGAAAAATGCCGCACAGATCGTCAAACAGATGAATGATGAGCGGAAAACGTATTGCAAGGAACTGACGGAACTGGCAGAGAAAATGGTCGAGGAAACCGGACAGATGAACAATTCTGTACTGGTGCTGCAGGATGACCGTTTTCTGAAAGGTATCTGCGGAATTATTGCGGGAAACCTGACAGAGAAATACAAGGTTCCAAGCATTGTATTTGGTGCTCCAGAAAATGGTATTTGCGTTGGTAGCGGGCGCAGCCGTGACTGGTGTAACCTGAAAGCCGCAATGGATAAATGCAGCGGATTGTTCTTCCAGTACGGAGGGCACCCGGCGGCGTGCGGAGCTTCCATCCAGATTGAAAACATTGATACGCTCCGGCAGACGATGTGTGACCTGATTGAAAAAGTGGAAGAGCCTGGAGATGACGTCGTATTTTATGATATTGATGGAAATGTGCATACCTTATATGCGCTTTACAAAGATGTCCGGAAATATGGTCCATACGGGGTTGGAAACGAAGAACCGGTTGTCTGCCTAAAAGGGCTGGAACTCAAGGAAAACAAATTTGGTGATTTATTCCGAGAGATGGGTTCTGAAAAACAGCATCTGAAACTCTTTTGTGATGGAATTGATGTTCTGTGGTTTAATGCTTCTGAAAAGTACAAGGAGATGGGAAAACCGAAAAAACTGAATGTTGTAGGCAGACTGTCAACAAATACGTATAAAGGTAAAACATCCCTGCAGATTAATGCGGAGTATGTGGAGGCTACTGAATAAATGAAAGCTGCGCGATTTTGCGCAGCTTTTTCTTTGGGATGATCCTATTGGAAATTACAACATCTGGATAGCTTTCTGGCAGTCAGTTTTTTCAATGGTGTTTAAGTCTCTGTCGGAAAATGCAATTAGGGGACTTTTTTCGGTGAGTCTTACTGCCTGCGCCTTAATGCAGGCTTCCACCGTCTTTCTGGCAAGTCTTCCGTTGGCGAAATCCGGATTCTTACATTCTGATGCATAATAATTGTTAAGGACATCAAAACAGCTATTATCGAGAATGTAGCCGCTTTCCAAGGCATAGGACTGCGAGATCACATACATTTCATCCGGCGAGTAATTTTCAAACTGCAGGGTTTTCCCGAAACGGGAGGAAAGCCCGGGGTTGGAGTTTAAGAAACGCTGCATCTCATTCGGGTATCCGGCCACAATTACAACAAGGTTATTCCTGTTATCTTCCATCTCTTTCAGGATAATTTCGATTGCCCGCTGTCCGTAATCATTTTCTCCGGACGCGAGGGAATACGCTTCATCAATAAACAGGATTCCTCCGTCAGCTTCACTTAAGATCTGTTTTGTTTTCTGCTCAGTCTGTCCCTGATACTGCCCGATAAGTCCCGAACGGTCAGTCTCGATCAACTGACCGTGCTCGACCACATTTAAGGCTTTGTAGATATCAGCAATAATCCGGGCAACGGTTGTCTTTCCAGTGCCGGGGTTTCCAAGAAAAATGAGATGGTTTGAGATCTGTGCTGTTTTCATTCCACGGTTTTCCCGTTCAATATTAAGTTTCTGCAGCTGGACAAGATTGCGCACATCCTGCTTGATGGATGAAAGCCCTGTCATTTTGTCAAGCTTTTGCAGAGCAGATTCCAGTAATGTCTCATCAATTTGGATGTCCGTCTGCCGGTTTGATACGTTTATTGCTGATTTCCGATCCGGTGCGGCAGACGTGGAGAAAGGCAGCGGATTTCCCGCGCCGGCCTGTACCTGTTTTTTCTTTTTATTTCCAATCCCAAAAAACATAATTTCTTCCTCCTGATGGGTTTGTATGCCAGTTACATCATTAATATGTATTCCTGTTTTGAGAGAGGAAATTTGCATAAAAAAAAGAGCAGGCTGTTAGCACGCCTGTTCTTCCTCAAGAAAGAGTTCCATCATTGTTTTGAAGGAGTCTACCTTGCTTTTTTCGGTATCAAGGAAATACTTGATACATTTGTAGGTTGAATTCTGGACACGAATGGTAAATAATCCCTGTCCAAAGCGGTCAGCCAGAACGCTGTATACCGTCAGCTTGCGTTTTAATGCATACAGTGCCCGGATGTCCTGTATGAGTTCCGGATGTTCCTCCAGATTTTGGTACTCATTATATGCTTCATAGAAGGCTTTTTTAAGTTCTTCTATTTTTCTGCTTGTTTCTGTATCCATTTTTTTCTCCTTTCGATGCGTTTTCTTTAGTTCACATTTTTAATATGAGATAAAAAAGTTTCCGCGAAAAATATTAAAAATAGCTGATTCTATTTGACGATTTGCAAAATGGCGCAATATACAAAGTGAAGGGAAGTGAAAATTTTGAACAGGGAAAAAATAGTAGAAAGAACAAATTTTACAAATGAGGAAAAAGAAGATGTTTTAAAGAAAAGCGGGGGGATATGTGCGCACTGTGGGAAGCCGATTTACATTGGCTACCAGTTTTCGGTCGATCACTATATTCCGTTGACAAAAGGAGGGGTAAACCGCAGCTACAATCTTGTACCATTGTGTAAGGAGTGTAACAAAAAGAAAGACGACAAGATATTTGAACCGGAAGAGTATCTTCCATATTTGAAAGAAAAGCCAATGGAACAGCTGAAAGGATATTATGAAAGTTATGTGAAATCCTTTAATTTCGTTTCACGGAATAATTACCTTGCACTGGATAGCTTTACAGTCTCGACATATGTGCCTATCCGGAGCATGATGTATTCCAAGAAACCTGTGCAGGTAAAGTATACGGCAAAGCGTGCGGAATACTGCGATCTGGATAAGCTGTATGCGTATTATGTGGAAATTTTAAAAAAGCATGGGGTATTTTGCGGGGCAGAATATGCAAAAGAAAACCTGCAATTTTGGTTTGAAAAAGGCTGCATTTATTTTATCGAGAAGAACGGTGACATTAAAGTAATGGTGGCATTTGATGTTCTTGAAGGACTGGCATCACAGAATTACGGAATTGATAAATGTATTGAGGAATTTATTTTTCCGAAATACTCTACTTATTCCGCAATCTCGCTTACAGAGAGTATGCTTTTAGAGATTCCAAGACGGATTGCAGAAGAGCAGAAACTTGGTGTGCTCCCGTTAATCCTTTCAGGGATCAAAAATGACAATGGATTTACACAGTGCCGCCCGGTAAGGGACATTTCCCCATGTGGGTATGACTTTGATGGAAGGGTTGTCCAGTTTTTTGTAAATATCGGGTATCACGATGAAGATATTACCAGAAGGTCAAGATACGAATTTGAAGCGCGGATCCGGTCGGAGGCTGTCGCAACAAATAACTTTTTCAAGAAAATCGAAGCGGTCAATAAAGTTAAAATGATAAAAGATAAATAAAAGATACAATGACAAATACCTTACCTTGACAGAAAACTGTGCCAAGTATCAGAAAAATGGAACTCGTGGGAAGACAATGGGCTCGAATGGTTTGTTCTGATCTGCGGAATTATCATCGTTGTACTTTCAGTGACACAAATTAATATGGGGGAGGGCAATTTAAGATATTCTCCGTAGAAAGAAAGGAAACGTATGAAAATTGAATGTTTAAAACCAGGTACGGATATAACGATTGATGCCTCTGATGGCACAAAGAACCTGTCTTTTGCGAGCAGTGTCTTGGAAGTGACAGAAAAAGACAGGGAATACTTAAAACAGGTGTGTCCACGTTCGTTTAATCTGTCACAAATTCCGATTGCAATCGTCTATGAACAGGAATATGTTGTTAATTTCGAGAGCAAAACAGCGGTGTGTTCCGTGACCGCGCTGATCGATGGACGTCCATACATCTGGGATCGTGTGAAAATTATCATTATCAACCTTCCGGATTCCGGGAACTGCTACATAGCGTTCAGTACAGGTAATGTCAAACCGTATAACAGGCGGTCGGAATACCGTCTGCCGTTAATGGAAGATGCAATCATTGGAATGGACGGAACTACAAAAGATGCCATAATTCGGGATATTTCCAGATCTGGCGTAGGCTTGATGTGCGATGAAGGTTTTGGACTGGAAAGAGGAATGCATCTTGAGGTCCAGTTTAAGACAAAAGTCGGATGGTCCGCGCAGCCCACTTTGTTCCGGCTGAAAGGAACCGTCTTAAGGGTGATCCCGGCGGGGAAAAGCCGGGTAAACGTGGGGTGCAGGCTAACGAGAGCGGATGCAAACCTTGGAAAATTTATTGCAGCAAAGCAGAGGGAAATGCTTACGACGGAAAGAAATAAGAAAAATTAAAAATTACCGGAAAATCCTTTGACGAATTACAAAATGGCGCAATATATCACATGGAAGCGGTTTTGGCTTCTTAAAAATTAGATTCCAGTATTGGAGAAAGAGAGGTTTTTTTTATGAACCAGAAGGAAGTAACAGAATTAAAGAAACGTTTTACAAAAGATTCCTGCACATTCCCGCGTGTCTGCGGAATCTATGTGGATGTGAACAAAAATAAGCAGGCAGCCATGAATATGCAGTTCTTAAACCTTGATGAAGATGTCATGTTTAAGTATCTGGATATCGCTAAAAAGACGCTCTCTGGGAAAGTCGGGGATGCGCTCTTAAACATTGACATGCACAACGGCCGTTCCGACCAGGAGGAGATGATAGATCTTCTGCTTGGTATTAAAGATAGCAAACTGGGGGATGAAAAACTGTTAGACCAGTTCTATGACCGTGTGATCGAATCCTATATCACGGATGATCCATACTATATCATCCTCTTTTATGATGCCTACGACGTGCCGGTAAAGGCATCGGATGAAATGGAACTGGATGATTCCGAAGAGGTATACACCTATATTCTTTGTTCCATCTGCCCGGTCAAAATGTCAAAGCCAGGGCTTGGATATTTTGAAACAGAGGATAAGGTAGACCTTCGTATCCGTGACTGGGTGGTACAGACACCTGTTGCCGGTTTTTTGTATCCTTCCTTTAATGAGAGAAGTTCGGACGTGAATGAAGCTCTTTTCTTTAGCAAAAAACCAAAGGAAATTGACCATTGTTTTATTGATGATCTTATGTGCTGCGAAAGTGGGCGTTCTAAATCGGAGAAGAAAGTGGAATTCGACTCAATTGTAGAAAATGTGTTAGAAGAAGTCCGGGACGCAGAGGAAAAGATCTATTCATTTCATGAAAACTTAAATGCGCTTGTCGATGAAAGGGAAGCAACAGAAAGCGATGAACCGCTGACTGCAGAGGAAGTCCTGGATGCCGCGCAGGGAGCAGGATTTGAAGAAGCTTATGCACAGCAGATTTCGGATTCCTATGCTTCTTCGTTTAAGAAAGACCCTGATACACCGGAAACGTTTGTGGACAAGAAACTTTTGGAGAAAAATGCTGCATTAAAAGAAGTCACAGACCTTAAGGCGGAAGTATCCAGACTGATGAAGGAAAATCTGGAATTAAAGAAGAGACTTGAGGAATAGGATTAAAAATTATGCGGATTGTAGATTACAAGATTATGAGGCCACCGCTGGATGAATTTAACTTCGTCCTTGTGGCGGACGAAGAAGGCGTCAGGGCAGAGCTTAAGAAAATGGAATGCAGTGATGCAGAAATTTCCTCAATGAAAGGGAAGAAAGACACACTTCTCAATGTACTGCCTGTTCTTACAAAAAAAGGTTACACATTCTTTCCGGGAAAAGGATTTTATCGAATAAAGAAAAGAAGGGAATAAAAGGGTGCAGAAAACAAAAATATTCAGAAAACTCGTGGGTGCCGTGCTTTGTGCGGGAATGCTGGTCGGACTGACAGGGAGTATGTCGGTGACAGCACAGGCTGCCTTAAAAACCGTAAATATCAGTGCGGTATATGGGAAAACGAAGATAATTAACGATTTAAAGACTGTGCCGATAGTCAGCAGTGAGACAAAAATATCATTTTCAAAAACATCGAAGGGTATCAAATTTAAGAGCCAACAGGAAGGGCTTGTGAAATTCAAGGCTGACGGAAAAAATTACCGGGTTCTTGTGATTCCTGATAACTTACCAAAGAATAACTTCAAGTTTGGGTTACTTAAGTGCAAGAACGGAGTTTACTACACGGAGCAAAAGGATAAACTTGACAGCTGGGTAACTGTGTATAATTCCAACGATTACGATGTGGATGTAACATATACGCATAGTGATTACAAAGATAAGTCAACGCTGTTTGAATCAAGAAAATATACAGAAAAAGCACTGGCTCCGGGAGAATCGTACACATTTTTCGTTTACTCATGTATGCCGTACTCGAAAAACAGTGTAAGCGTAACAAAGTCTAAGTATCAGTCGGTGTTAGAGAATGATGTATATACGGCGGTTGACACATTTAACCAACTGCAGACATCATTTGATTGCATAAATAATACAAATGACAAGATTACAGTTAAAATCAGTTATGCGAAACTGGATAAGAATGGCAAAATCAACTCCTGTGGAGAAACAGAAGATGTTGTTCTGCCGGCAAATTCGCGCCAAAACTACACAATCTTAAATTACGGATTCTGTCCGTCAAATGTTAAGATCGTTGATTTCCATGCATATATAACGAAATAGTTCGAATAATTGTCGGTGACATGGACAAGATTTGCTCTTGCAAAAATAAATTGTATTACACAGGAGGTTAAAATGGATGAACGAACCCATGCAGCTTTAGGAGCTGCAACAGCTTTAATTATAATTCGGCCAACCGAACTAAAAACTTTGATTGCAACAGCTGCAGTTGGGGGATTTTCCGGTATTCTTCCAGATATTGATACTGGAGGAAAAGTTGCACCAATTATACATAAAATAACTGCAGCTTTTATTTGTATCATATGCTTCTTTATAGTTCAAGCAGCTTTAACCGGAAGTACAGTTATTGAGAGTATTAATAGTTCTGAAATAGGCGTTAATTTGCTTGGCTTAGATGTTTTATTCGCGTTTAGTATTTATGGAGGTACACAGCCATACAGAGGTTTTACACATTCTTTGCTGGCGTTACTCATAGCCTCCTTTGGTGCTTACTTAATTTTCAGAAACCTGGCTCTAGCTTTCGGCATTGGTTATGCTTCACATCTTCTTATTGATATGGTTAATAAGAAAGGTGGCACTAATTCATCGCAATCTCAGGATGCTTCAGAAGATCAGAGCGATCAAAATTCACAAAATAATCAGTAGAATAAGGGAAAGAAGGAAAGATGATGAGGAGTAAGAGAAAACAGATTGTTGCAAGAGTAATTGCCGGCGTGGTGGTTGTAGCGATGATCGTCACATTTGCAGCGGAACTGGTACTGCAGTATTCCGTATAAGAATTTCCTTGGCAGTTAAATAGCTGCCAAGGATTTTTTTGCATTTTTTTAAAATTTTTCTCCAATTACTTTGACGAATTGCAAAAAGGCACAATATATACAATGACAATAAAAAGAAAATTGGAGGATTTTCAGATGAAAATGACAAACAAGGAGAAAACAGCACAAAAGACTGAGATACATGGCCGTTTATTCCGTCAGGAGAAACATCCGGATAAGAATGCATCAAAGTGGTTCCATGCGGAACCGCACTACTTAAGGACACAGAAGAAAGCGCAGGAGGAATAATGCCGGAAACATATATCTTAAAGATAAGAAGTGGCAGGAATAAAGTACATAAAAAGAGGATGTATTTCTGGCTGAAAGATTACAAACATGTTCCAAGGCAGAAGAACCGGGATTTTTATCAGAAAAAAGAATGTTCTGTAATGGAAAAGAACCGTATGCTAAGATGGTGCCGACGGTGGGGGTTTGTACTGGAAGCAGTACCTACAAAGTATACCAGGAGTCGGAGTTACCGGGCGGAGTATTTCCGCGAGAATCCGTCAAGGACAGGAAGGTATCGCTGCGTTTACTGCGGCAGGAAACTACCAAAAGAGAAGATAACTGTGGATCACATTTTTCCTATCCATGAAATGGAGACCTCGGCTGCCGTAAGAAGGCGGGCGGTTCTGCATGGAATAAAAGGATCAAATGATGTAAAGAACCTCTGTGCCGCCTGCAGACGGTGTAATCTGCGGAAGGGTACCCATATGGGGAGGTGGATACGGAAAGCGTTCCTGGGGCGTATGACATGGTACTGGCCGGCAATAAAGATACTCCGGCTGGCAGCCGTCTGTCTGGTTGTATACGCATTCGTGCGCTGGCGGCCGGATATCATCAGTTTTGTATGGGAATCAGTGCAGAAACTTAAATTTTAAAGGAGCAGGAAAAATATATGAGAAAAATTGAGAAAATATCAAAGAAACATAAGATTTTAAAAGAATTAAGTGAACAATCGGATTTATTCCGGAAGATAAAAGTGCTTCTGATATTTGTGGTAATTGCTGCCGCGGTTTATTTGGAACATAATGCACTGGGATGGCTGGATTATTTTGATAACTATTCGTTGCCAGACATTTTTACTGTTTACGGTTTTCTTCTGATCGGGAATGTGGTAGTCGCGGTCGTCGCATGGGCGGCATACGTCAATATCAGATACATTTTCATTCCGTATATCTGCACGAATGTCCGGAAAATGCGTGCGATCCGGAATTATTGCTACATTCCTCTAACGGAAGAGGAAGTTCTTCAGAAAGGATTTAAGAATGCCAGGGAGTATTTTTCTTATGTATGCCGCTTACTTGAGTATACAGATACAATCATTCCGGATGGTGGATTAACGTTTGAAAAAAGAAATTGTACGCAAAAGAAGAAGGTGTATTTACCGCTTAAGAAAGAGGATCTTCGGGAAATGCTTCTGGTGTGTCTTGCCCTGTTTGAAAATAACGGTTCCTTATTTGACCTTGAGGCAGAGGATTGTCGGATGTGCCCGGAATCTTTCAGGAATTTTGTTGCAGTTATGACAGTCAAGATGACGGCAGGTTACCCGCGTGATGCGTATGTCAAAGTGGAAAAAAATGGAAAAATCAAACTGGGATTTTACGAAAATAGCAAGATCGAAATCAAAATTTGAATACACCGAGGTAATTGCAAATGGAAAATATCAAAATACACGAGAAAATTAAAGAGATAAAAGCATCCGTGTACCGCATGGCAGTCTTGCCGGAAGACGATGAGGCGTTGGAAGAAGCAGATATGCACACGCAGAAGATTATCAACCTGCTTGATGAAATTGAAAACATTCTTATGGAAATACCACAGACAGCGGAGGAGATGAAAAGGTGCCAATATCTGAAGCATCTGAAAGATAAGGAAATCAACTACAGTGAGCTGTGTAAGAACGATTTCAAGTTTGGCAGCGACTTAAATGTGAGGGATGCCTGTAAAATGGTCAGAGACACGATTACTTCACTTGTTCTTAATCCGCAGATGCCGAGGCTGGATAAAGTAACCGAAATGATACATGGGTTAACAAAAGACCCGGCATTCGTATCCACAATAAAAGAGCAGACACATTCAAACACGGACTGGTTCCGTACAGTGCTAACTTGTGGAAAAAGTATTTCCAGCGCATTTTTGGAATTTTCCGATGTGGTTACAGCGATTATCCCGGAGATAGCTCCGTGCATTGGTTTCGATCAAAAGAGCATATACCACAAGCATGATGTGTATGAGCACACCCTTGCAGTTGTGGATGGCTGTCAGACGGATGATTTCTGCACTAAAATGGCAGCCTTCCTGCACGATATCGGAAAACCTTCGGTATGTACGGAAGGTGCATTCGGGCATCGGCATTTTATAGGGCATGCGGCAGCCAGTGAGGAGATTGCAAAAAAGATCCTTTGCCGCTTTGAATTTTCTGCAGAAGAAACGAGGATCATTCTGGAACTGGTCGGATACCATGGGATGAAACTGCTGGCATCAGAAGAAAACGTAAGAGCTGTCATGGAAAACTCGGAGGAGGGCTTCTTACAGAGGTGGTGCAAATTGCGGATTGCGGACAGGAATGACCATGTATATCCAAAAGATGCCGTTTTTGAGACGGATGTCGAGAAAATCCTTGAACTTGCACAAAACAGCCAGATAGTCTCAAAAAATAATTATTGAAACTAATACATTGCATATGTATAATAGGTTTATGTAAGAAAAACAGGGAGAATGAGAGGATGGAGTGTATCAGTTCCCTCATTGTTTTAAAGATAAGGTAGTGGCTTATGGCAGGAAACACGCTCCGCAAAAAGCAGGAAATTATTAAACAGCAGGAAAAGCAGATTAAGCAATACGAAGAACTCCTTATGGCGATAAGCAAAGAAAACAGGGAAATAAGAGAAAGGGAAGATCTTTTATTTCATGACAGCCCGGATTTTATTGAAATGACGGAACGTATCAAGTGGTTTTCAAGTCTTAATTCCTTTAATGAGAAGGCATTAGCTGGGGAAAGATCACGGAGACTAATCTTCGATGAGGAAACCAGACAGGTTTACATTGACAACAAACGTCTCATTGAAGAAAAGACAAATGAAGAGTATTTTGTTGGTATTACGGAATATCAGCATGGTGCAGAAGACTGGATGCAGATGAAAAAAAATATACTGAAGTTACAGGGAAAGATTGCACAGCTTAAGGAGGTTTTGGAGAACCGGGAGAATAAGATCCAAGAACTACAGAAGGAATTAAGTATTTGCCAGAAGAATTCCGGACAGGTGCATAACGCCCGCGGAGCAGGAAGAAAAAAGATGAACAAGGAAATGCGAGATCGCCTTGCATTGTTTGATAAGCTTCTGGGTGAGGGACATCCAATGTCAGAGATCATGGGAAAAATGGGGATCAGCAAGGCAACGTATTTCCGGTACCTAAAGATTTCCAGACAGGGGGAAGAAAACCTGGGAGGCATGGGAAGTCCATGATGTAAGCCGCTGTGTTTCTTGCAGTGGCGTCACCTGTCATATTTTTGCTACAGAAAATGACACCACTGCGGGAAGCGTTGATTTTCCCATTTACACCCGGATTGATTACGCGGGTATTTCCAAGAAATATGCCAAAAACGTTAAAATAAAATCTGTAACTGTTGGTTGTTCAGGGAAATACACCAAAAAAGGAACGACCGTATACACCAATGGAAAAGCCGGGATCTTATTTGGATCATCAAAAAAATCCGGGAAAATCTATAGAATACTCATCCAAAAGTATTAAAAATAACATTGTATGATGGTTGAAACTTGTGTTTAATGAAAATATTCAAAAAGACGCTTTCTGTAATGAAGGCGATGGTTGAAACAGAATATATAGAATTAATTTGCCTAAAAAGCCCATACTAAATAATAATTTATGTCTGGGTTTTCCAAGGCATAAATTATTTGAAATTGAATGGAAAGTAATTCATGGCAAAATATTTAGATGATAGGATTATATATTGAGACAATCCTTCAAACATCGAAAATTAAAGATAAAGGTAGAGAATACAGATGGCAGATACAAATTTATTAAGTGCTGCCGACAATTATAGGTGTGGTTTCTTTTTTGGGAGCATTGCTTATTGTAATAGGGAGTGTTTTATACATTATAAGTATAATTACAAAAAGCAAACAAAAATGTAATGCCGGAAATGTTAGAAGATTTACGGATTAAAAATGGCTGGATACAAATGTGAAGAATTGGAGGAAGTCTGAGATATGTTAGAAATGATCGAAAAAGTTATTAGAGATGGAGGAAATCTGCATATTGAACCTGCATTATACGGAGGAGATATCTTTGTCTGCATTGATTTCCCGTGTTGTTTTGGTTTAAACAATGCAACTGAGTTGTCAGACGCTACTATTGTTTACGAAGGAACAGAACTAAAAGACACCATTGTCGACATCTGCTCACCTGGAGATATACGTGCGATAGCAGTTGAAGATTTTTTAACGGATTATGCAGTCAAAGATCCGGCTTTGTTGGTTGCAAGAGCAAAAAATTTACAGACGGCATTAAAACATCTCGAAGAGCGTCTGGCAGAATGGTACCATCTGACAGATGCTCAACAGAAAACAATACTGCTCTCTTTTGCAGCGGAACGGAAAAAATACCTCGAAAATGTAGTACAATATTGAAAACTATCATGACTTAAAGGGATAGAGAAAACTGGGAACCACGTTTTGTATCGCGTAACACCGATTTTTAAGGGAAACAATCTGTTCGCATCCGGAGTCCTTATGGAAGGATATTCTGTTGAGGATAAAGGAAAAGGCATTTGTTTCTGCGTGTACGCCTATAATGTGCAGCCAGGGGTCAAGATCGACTATAAAACTGGTGAAAGTAATTTAAAATCAACCACAAGTGGGTCATCCAATACAGAATCTGGTTTTGTATCATTTATACGCAAATAAATCAGCTGTTTTGTATTAACAGAATGCAATATCAGCATCTTTGTATTATCTATATGCAAAGTGACAATGTACATTTAGCATTTACACCCAGATGGGATAGTGGTATTATATATTTATATTGCGTCGCAAAATAATCATTTTACGACGCAAATGGGTAAAATCAGGCAAATAGTACCAATATGTTCATGATTATCCTTACCAATCATGCTATACCAATTTTGCTGCATAGCATTCTGAAAAACTAACCGGAGGGAAAAATAAATGGAAGAAAAAAATTATCAGGTTAAAAGAAACTTATCTGCAATAGAAAAGACAACATCACTTTTAAATGATCTGCCAGATTACATGACACGTTTTGTTTCGCATATGTCCACTATGAAGAACTCCAGCCGGCTCACTGTCTATGAGTATGTACGGGACATTTCCATCATTTTTCAGATTATCACAGAAATCAATCCTGTTATACACAATAAAAAAGATATAACCGTGGATGTTCTGGATCATCTGAATACTGATGACTTTGAAGACATTATGATGAAACTACAAAATGGATATGAGAAAAATGGAAAGACCTTTATGGATGATAATTCCTCCAGAGCCCGTAAGTTGGCATCTATACGTGCGCTGTATAAATACCTGCTTGGCAAAAACCTGATCAAAAATAATCCTGCTGCTGCTTTCCCATCGCCAAAGATTACCGTACAGCCGATCACCTTCCTTTCTGATGAGGAAATTGTTCTTCTGCTAGACGTAATAACCACTGGTACCGGACTTACGGCGCGCCAGCAGGTTTTTTCTGACAAAAACAGGACCCGTGACATGGCTATGGTCTATCTCATGCTTTCCACAGGAATGCGAATCTCAGAATGTGTAGGAATTGACATAGATGATATTAACTGGGAAGAAAACAGCGTTTATCTTGAAAGAAAGGGTAGAAAATTCCAGAATGTCTATTTTGATGAAAAATGTGCCGAATTATTGAGTGCATATATGGATGAACGTGAAGATATGGATCTAAATGAACCTGCCACTGCCCTTTTTATTTCTCGGAATGGAACAAGAATCACTCCACGCTCCGTGCAACGCATGATCAAAAAATACGCTTCCGTTGCTGTAAAGAACAAACATATCACACCCCATAAATTGCGCAGCACATATGCCACTGGTGTTTACGAAGCCACTGGTGATATTTACCTGGTAAAAGATGCACTTAATCACAAATCGATCAACACAACCGCGCGTTACGCGGACATCAGTGAAGAAAAAAGAAAAGAAGCCTCCACTGCGGCCGGAAATTGGCTAAATAATGTAACAAGCAGACAAAAGTAAAAAATTATATTTTCGTCTGTTTTTCGGGGTGAAAATATGATATCCTTAGCTAAAGAATATATAATATAGGAGGAACATGATGAAAAAAATTAAGCGGCTAAGGATAAACCTACTATTAAATTATCCACTGGGAGTGGAATTAGCCTTTTTTGTGGTATTATACAAGCTATTTTTCACGTTTGCTCTCATTCCATATTTTATTTTATGTTTGTGTGTATCATATTTGATCAGATGTTTATTTCTGGAAATAAAATATAGAAATGTATGGATTTCCCCAGCAGGCTTCTTCAGGAGAGATGGTTTTGTGCTTGCCATGCGTAAATTTGACAGGAAAATCCTTTTAAAAAACCAATCCGTCAGAGACTGTCAATTAAAATTTGCGACTAACTATTTTAATTGTTTAAAAGAAGTTCCTGATGGAACAATAATTCGATGTTGCACACACAATATTATAATCAATAAACTAAAAAAGTTTGAAAAAAGAGGGAGAATTAAAAATTTAAAAGTTTACGACAAATTACACTATACATATAACTTAGATAAGGTCTATCGCTATATGGGAATAAATAAAGACACTCCTGGTATAGAACAGTTAAAGCCTGCACTTGGTTCTTCTGTAGATTTTAAATTAATAAAATTTACAGTAGTAAATCAATCAAAATAATATTTATATACTCTGATCAATAAACCTTTTTTGATTGAAAATGAATTTTGGTTTACAGAAGCAATACGAGACGAAATTTTCTCTGTGGTGCATTCAAAAAAAAGAGGAATCACTCATGGATTCCTCTTGCCTGTTTTTAAAGGTCTATTTTCTGTAACTCTTCCATTGTGACCGCTGAAGCCACAACGGTAACACCTGTTACGGTATTTCGTGGGAAACCATTTTCCCGGCAGAAATCATTGAACAGTGATGATAAATCATGTTCATCGAATGCCTTGATATCAAGGCTTGTTTCGATTTCTGCTTTATTCTTGTTAAGAAAATTGATGTGAACGATCATGTACCGATAGTCTGGCACCAATTCACATTCATTCCGCCAACCGTTTTTTTTGATATACTGTCTGATAGTCATAGTCTTTTCCTCTTTTTCTCATATTTTTCTCTGATGTTATATGTTCCCCTGCTCACGTAATGAACAATAATTTGTGTCAGCCCCTACGATGATGTGATCAAACAACTCGATGGTAAGAAGTTCTGCGCCTTCTTTTACTTTCTTTGTATTTGAAATATCAATCGCGCTTGGGGCGCTGTCCCCACTTGTGTGATTATGAACCAGAACGAACCCTCTAGCTCCGCTGAGAAGCAGTCTTGTAAAGATTGCTTTTTGATCCATCACTGCTGAATCCATGCTTCCATGAGCCAGCTCAAATACACCAAGTGGCTTACACTTGGTATTCATGGCAATCATCCAAAGCTTTTCTTCTGGGAGAATATCTGCATGATACAATTCTCTCATAAATTCTGCAATCTGTGAAGGATTGGTTAAACAACTATTCCCTGCATAGTTTCTCGCGGATTCTTTGACAAGAAGGGGTATCCGGTCTTCGTTAAGAAGCACTTCGTAATTTGTTACTCTCATGCTGCCACACCTCCCTTGATGATTCTGTCAGCCCATTCGTGAATCTTAACAAACACATCATGGTCTTTGGCAAGATCCCCGTCCAGGCAGAAAGTTTTACAGTATCTGTTTTCTCTTGGTTCTTCATTGTCTATCTGCGCATAAACAACGGACGCGCATTTGGAAGAATCGGCAGGTTTTAACGGATACAGAAGGATTTCTCTGTTGTCAGGAAGTGTGATACACTGCCCAATGAGTGCATCAAATTTTGATACAGGATGCTTTGAGATTTCTGAGGCTTTTCTCAAAATTTCATCCCCTGTTTCATATACAACACCGTAGCCGTTATACCGGTTACAAAGGGAATCGCGGATAAATAACATCTCACCACGTACAAAAGGCTCCATATCAGACTTATATGCATTTTCTTTCATCATAAAATTTATCTCCTTTCGCTTTTAAAAAAATGTTTACATAGGGAATATGAAATGAAATTTTTGAACTAACAGACGCGTGTTTTACCATTATGTCTACAAAAAAAAGAGTGGAAATAGTTGCCCCACTCTTCTTCTTTTCTCCTGTGATTTCTTTAAATTGCGGACAGAGCCCAGAGCTCTTCGTCGTAATCAGACAGTGAAAGGATATCCTTGATTTCATCCTGTTCTTTCTTTGTACCGTGTTCCTTTAAAAATTTCACAACATCGAGGACAGTGATATCCTCTTCCGTCTGGACGTTTTCGGAAACATATGTCTCGTCGTATAGAAGATGGTAAACGCCGTACTCATTATTGTTAGCAAAATGAGCACAGTCATCAATCGGGTTTTCCGGATTCACGTTTTCCTCGTAATATCCACAATTACCACGTCCATCTCCGTTTTCGAAACAATGCTGGCATGCCTTGCACATGGCAGGATATATGCCAGATGGGATTTCTGTCGGAGTGATGTCGTTTAAGTAAACGATATACTCCTCCGGTGACAGCAGCGTCTTCACATATGCTTTATTCTGGTACTCTGCTCCAAGGAATTCTTCATAGCAGACATAAAGTTCACCGCCAAATCCGGTATCGCTTTCGAAATCCTCAAAGTAGTCTGATGGACAGTGATCATCCGGATATTCGTCATCACTCCAGATGCCGTCCATTATGCTGAACAGTTCTTCCAGCGAATGGCCATGCGAAATCATCCAGTCAAGCTGGTATCTTTCATATGCGGTACGACTGATGGACTTATTGTTGTAGTAGCTTGTCCATCCAGGCATTTCATCCATGAGCTTGTTGCAGCATTTCTCAACAACAGCGGCAACCTGCTTAAAATCCGGTTTTTTATCCCAGATAAAAGCTGCGTAAGTACCGCCATTACGGAAAAGGATTTTCTCTCCGTCCCCACTGTGGAAATCGTCGCGGTCGCTGTATCCGAAAACCCTGCGAACATTACCTACTCCGATAGGCATACTAGCAGCCTGTGAAGGGGAAAGGACGATTCCGTCATTCTTCCATTCAAAATCCGGATCATCAAACGTGATCGTGTCTCTGCCGCACTCATTACAGAAAAAACAGGAAGCCTGAAATGCATCTTCTTTGTTTCCTCTTGTCGCTTCCACGATCATCCGTCCTCCGCACTCCGGGCATGTGATTGTTGTCAGAAATTTCTTTGAAAATTCATCTTTCTTCATCATTTTTCTCCTTTCGTCTTTGAAAAATTGTTTACATAGGGAATATGAAACAAAAAAAAGTGCAGCATTAAGCCACACTTTTTTTCCTTTTCTTACCTTACCAGATGAAATCCAAAAGGGATCCTTTGGTTGTATTTCCATCCATTTCGCTGTCCATCAGCCGGCAGATTCCTGTTTCCAGTTCCCGTCCGTTGAAGCTTTCGAGGAAATCCTTGTAGCTTCCTTCGTATATCCCGTTTTCTTCTTCCGTGAAGAACGCATCCATCTTTTCTCCTTCCAGTTCCTTTTCTTCCCCGTTTTTGGTTAAGACAGGGTTGATCAGACGGACAACGGTATCGCCGTTACAGGCTTTCTGGATATGTGAGTATGCCTCAAGAAGCAGATTTTTGTCCGCTTTTACAGGAAAATCGAAGAATAATGAGGTAAGCTCTGTGTCGTCTTCCTGATAGTTAATACATACCTTATCAATGATCGAATTCTTATCTGTAAGGGCAGTTTTCCGGCAAACAGCTTTGTTCCACTTTTCAAGAATCTTGTTATGGAATTCCATCCCCTGCATATCATCCCCTTCAAATATCTGATAATACCGTGGTTTGAAATTTCCAGAACATCCTTGTCATCAAGAAAACACTTATGGCAGAAATCTGCAAGTACATCGGAGTTTTCATCCGTATCAATCCGGCTTACCCATGTGGGTACGAATATATAATCTTCCTCTTTTGGTTCGGTATTATTTGTCAGCTGGTTAAACACTTTCCTGTAACTGTAGGTGTCTTCTATAAGTATATCTGCATAGGCATCTTCAAAAAGATCTACAGGATTGATGTTTTTCAAACGGCAAAGGTTCTCGTAGCATACATACTTTTTTGATTCTTTGTCATATGCGATGGTAAGCGGAGTACGCTCATCCCCTTTGATCAGCAGAATCGTGTTATCAGGGATCGCCTTCACGATAATCTGTGCTGAAGTACCCCCCTCGTTATCCAGTATCTTCTTTTTTAAAACAGTCTTCTGGATAGTAACCAAAATAATAAATCCAATATTTGGCAGTAGCTGGACAGCTGCAAGAAATCTGGACATTACATCCGGTCCGGCATATAATAAAAGTGCATCAAGAAACACAATCACTACGCTGGATATCACGGATTGTTCTTCG
>ERZ837910.2189-NODE-2189-length-24611-cov-21.453657_pt1 | contig 24611 bp, 25 predicted proteins | sample MGYA00519940_ERZ837910 | MGnify/ENA primary metagenome ERZ837910 (study PRJEB31850, sample SAMEA3708825) | human gut metagenome | biome: human gut; feature: human-associated habitat; material: faeces | place: China | collected 2014 ... | reverse complement strand
TTTGAGAGAAAAGTTATCCACAGCCTTGATGGGTAAGAAAAAGCAGACCCTTTCCATTTCGGGAAAGAGTCTGCGATTTCCTTTTGGGGTTATTTAACAGCCCCACTATTTTTCCGTATCGGCAAAACCGCCAAAGGTGTACAAAATGGTTTGCGATTGCTAACTGCATTTTTGGAAAGTTCTGACAAACTTTTTCCTTTCTTAATTAATCCCCGTTGACAACTGGGGAAATCCGGTGTATTATCTATGGCAGTTAGCGAGAGCTAATTATTTTATAGCCCTTTGATTAGCCTGTGCTAATCAAAAACCGAATTCAATGGGAAGAAAGAGGGGGAAAATATGATGCCGCTGACCTTTGCAGACAATGATGCTGTGAATATTATCCGCCGCGTGGGAGGCTCTCCGGAAGTGAAGAAGCACCTGGAAAACCTTGGCTTTGTGGTAGGCGGTAATGTGCAGGTCATCAGCCGTCTGGGCGGGAACGTGATCGTAAACGTGAAGGAGTCCCGCATTGCAATCAGTGAAGAAATGGCCAGAAAGATCATGATCTGACCGTTTTTGATAACTTCTTATGTATTTAAGCAGTTAGGAGGAAATAGAATGAAAACGTTGAGAGAAGTTCCCATCGGCTCCACCGTCAAGGTGGTCAAGATCCACGGCGAAGGCGCTGTGCGCCGCCGGATCATGGATATGGGCCTGACCAAGGGCGTAGACGTGACGGTCCGCAAGGTGGCGCCTCTGGGTGACCCCATCCAGCTGAACGTCCGCGGCTATGAGCTGTCCATCCGGAAGGCTGATGCCGAAATGGTGGAAGTAGAGTAAGGAGGTTTCGTAAGTCACATGGAAAACAAGACCATTCGGATTGCTCTGGCAGGCAACCCCAACTGTGGCAAGACCACGCTGTTCAATGCCCTGACCGGCTCCAACCAGTTCGTCGGCAACTGGCCCGGCGTTACCGTTGAGAAAAAGGAAGGCAAGCTGAAAAAGCACGATGATGTGATCATCACCGACCTGCCCGGCATTTACTCCCTGTCCCCCTACACTCTGGAGGAAGTGGTGGCCCGTAACTATCTGATCGGCGAGCGCCCCGATGCCATCCTGAACATCATCGACGGCACCAACCTGGAGCGGAACCTGTACCTGACCACCCAGCTGACCGAGCTGGGCATCCCCGTTGTGGTGGCCATCAACATGATGGATCTGGTCAAGAAGGCAGGCGACAAGATCAATGTGGCCGAGCTGAGCCGTCAGCTGGGCTGCCAGGTTGTGGAGATCTCCGCCCTGAAGGGCACCGGCATTCAGGAAGCTGCCGAGGCTGCCATCAAGGCCTCCTCCGGCCCCAAGACCGTTCCCATGCACACCTTCTCCGGCCCTGTGGAGCACGCCATTGCCCACATCGAGGAGGCGGTCCTGCACAATATGCCCGAGGAACAGCAGCGCTGGTACGCCATCAAGATCTTCGAGCGTGACGACAAGGTCCTGGCTCAGATGAACATCCCCCAGGACACCCTGGCTCACATCGAGACCGATATCCAGGCCGCCGAGAAGGAGTCTGACGACGATGCCGAGTCCATCATCACCGGTGAGCGGTATGTGTACATTGCGGACATCATCAAGTCCTGCTACAAGAAGAAGAGCGCCGGTGCGCTGACCACCTCCGATAAGATCGACAAGATCGTGACCAACCGCTGGCTGGGCCTGCCCATCTTCGCGCTGGTTATGTTCCTGGTTTACTACATTGCTATGGTAACGGTGGGCGCTTCCGCAACCGACTGGGCAAACGACGGCCTGTTTGGCGACGGCTACCATCTGTTCGGCATCGGTACCTCCGCTTATGAGGAAGCCGCTGAGGAGTACGGCGATACCAATGACATCATCGCTGCCCTGGTTGCCGAGTACGGCGACGAGAATATGGAAGCCGCTCTGGATTCCGAGAGCGAGGATTACGATGAGGACGCAGCCGCTGAGGCCATCGAGACCCTGCGTGCCGCTGTTCCTGCCGGTTCCTCCATCGACTACGAAGTCGAGGATGAGGAGACCCTGGCTGTTTCCGCCGAGACTGCTTCTTATGAAGACATTGAGCATGCTCTGGATGCCTACGGTACTGAGCCCGATCCCGCCGACTTCGGTGTGTGGGTCCCCGGCGTGCCTGTGCTGGTAGGCAACCTGCTGGATAGCCTGAACTGTGCTGACTGGCTCTCCGGCCTGATCAATGACGGCATTATCGCCGGTGTCGGCGCTGTCCTGGGCTTTGTTCCCCAGATGCTGGTTCTGTTCTTCCTGCTGGCCATTCTGGAGGCCTGCGGCTACATGTCCCGTATCGCCTTCGTTCTGGACCGGATCTTCCGCCGTTTCGGCCTGTCCGGTAAGTCCTTCATCCCCATGCTGGTTGGCGTGGGCTGCGGCGTGCCCGGTATTATGGCTTCCCGTACCATTGAGAACGAGCGTGACCGCCGTATGACCATCATGACCACCACCTTCATCCCCTGCGGCGCAAAGGTGCCCTTCATCGCTATGATTGCAGGTGCCATCTTCGGCGGCAGCCCCTGGGTTTCCACCGGCGCTTACTTCATCGGTATGGCCGCCATCGTTGTCTCCGGCATCATGCTGAAGAAGACAAAGATGTTCTCCGGTGACCCCGCTCCCTTCGTTATGGAGCTGCCTCCCTATCACATCCCCACCCTGAGCAATGTCCTCCGCTCCACCTGGGAGCGCGGCTGGTCCTTCATTAAGAAGGCCGGTACCATCATCCTGCTGTCCACCATCGTTGTGTGGTTCACCTCCTACTTTGGCTTCACGGAGGATGGCTTCCGGATGCTGGCCGAGGATGAGCTGGATCTCAGCATCCTGGCCCGGATCGGCAGCCTGATTGCCTGGATCTTTGCACCTCTTGGCTGGGGCGAGTGGCAGGCAGCCGTTGCCTCCATCACCGGCCTGGTGGCCAAGGAAAACATTGTCGGCACCATGGGTATCCTGTACGGTGCTGCGGGCAATGTGTATGAGACCCTGGCCGCTACCTTTACCACCATCTCCGGTATGTCCTTCCTGGTGTTCAATCTGCTGTGCGCCCCCTGCTTCGCAGCCATCGGCGCCATCAAGCGGGAAATGAACAACGCCAAGTGGACCTGGTTTGCCATCGGTTATCAGTGCGGCTTTGCCTACTGCATCAGCCTGATGATCAATCAGTTTGGCAACCTCTTCACCGGCAATGTGAATGTCATTGGCCTGATCTTCGCTCTGGCAGTCCTGGGCTTCATGATCTACATGCTGGTCCGTCCCTACAAGGAAGCTGACAAGCTGACTGCGAAAGTGTAAATCTCAAAATGCTGGGGACGGTTCGCCGCCCCCAGCGGCGCTATCCTTAGAAAGGAAATCATTATGGGAACTGTATTGGTTCTTGCCGTGCTGCTGGTTGTGGTAGGCCTGATTGTAAGAGGCATGGTCAGAGACCGCAAGCAGGGGAAATCCTCCTGCGGCGGCGACTGCGCCTCCTGCCACGGCGGATGCAGCCATAAGTGCTAAATCCTATCAAAGCTGCCTTCCTGGTTCCCGGGAAGGCAGCTTTTGACGTGTTTATCTTTGCGCGCCTCTTGTGAAAACCGGAATTCCCGTATATAATAGAGAAAACAACTGGAAAGAGGCAAAACCATGGAATTTAAAGTTCTGGCCATTGGAGATGTGGTGGGCAATCCCGGCATGGAGCGGGTGCGGCGGAAGCTGCGGCAGCTGAAACGGAAAACGGAAGCGGATTTTGTCATTGTCAACGGGGAGAATGCCAGCGTGGTGGGCATTACCCCGGACCAGGCGGAGGACATTCTGGATGCCGGGGCGGATGTGATCACCTTGGGAAACCACAGCTTTGGCAAGCGGGAAATTGTGGACTATCTGGAGGATACCTCCCGGGTGCTGCGGCCTGCCAATCTGGCTCCCCAGGCACCGGGCCGGGGCTGGGATGTGTACGAGACGAAGGCGGGCGATGTGGCCGTTGTGGACCTTATTGGCCGCTGCAACATGGATTATACCCCGGACAATCCCTTTTTGATGGTGGAAAAGCTGTTAAAAAAAATCTCCGCCAGAATCATTCTGGTGGAGATGCACGCAGAGGCCACTTCCGAAAAGCTGGCCATGGGGTATATGCTGGACGGTCGGGTCAGCGCCGTGTGGGGAACCCACACCCATGTGCCCACGGCGGACAACCGGGTGCTGCCCAAAGGGACGGGCTACGTGACGGATTTGGGCATGACCGGCCCCAGGGACAGCGTCCTGGGCATTCGCCCGGAGCTGTCCATTGCCCGCTTCCGGGGAGACCTGACGGAACGCTACCGCTGGGCTGAGGGCCCTACAAAGATGGAGGGGGTGCTCTTTACCCTGGATGCGGCTACGGGAAAATGCCTGAAAGCGGAGCGGGTGGACGAAAGCGACTGATCAGCCCCGATTCGTCAGCCGATAGAGCCCATAGCCCATGGAAGCGCCCAGAAGATTGAGAATCAGATCGTCAATGTCGCAGGTGCCCACCATGAAGACCAGCTGGGCCAGCTCAACGGTGGTAATGATGATCGTCACGGAAAGAAAGGTCAGATAGAATTTCCGCAGAGAGGCGCTGATGGCGGGCAGAAAGTACCCCAGGGGAATGAACAGGACGATGTTGCCCAGCAGATTCCGAAGGGCAATGCGCAGAAGAAAGGGCCTTACCGGAGGCTGCAGCAGCCGGGAAAACCGCCGGATGGTCCGCAGAGGCACGGGATTGAAATGGGTGTGGAAGTAGACGGAGAATGGCACACCGGCTTCATTTGGTGTCCTTGCCAGCAGCAGCCACAGCATCATGCCGCAGTATAGCAGAAACAGGACGTATTTTCGGTATTTGGAACGCATGGCGTGCTCCTCTCGCAAAAGTACGCCCATTATACCAAAAGGCCATTCAAAAGGCAAGAAAAGAAAAACGCCGCTTTTCCACAGCCTTTGCGGAAAAGCGGAAGGAGATGACAGGAAATGATTCAGCCCATTTGCAAAGATATATTCTTTCTAAGCAGACCCTCCCGCCCGGCCCAGATTCAGGACAGCGCCATTGGCGCGGACCTGCTGGACACCCTGAAAGCCAATCAGGAACGCTGCGTTGGCATGGCTGCCAATATGATCGGACAGGCAGTGCGGATCATTGCCGTGGACAACGGGGGAGAATATCTTCTTATGTACGATCCGGAAATCCTGAAACGGGAGGGAGCCTACGAAGCCGAAGAGGGCTGCCTCTCTTTGGAGGGCACCCGGAAGACCACCCGCTACAAAAAGATCAAGGTCCGCTACCGGAACGAGGCCTTCCAGACCCGCATCAAAACCTTTCAGGATTTTACGGCCCAGATCATTCAGCATGAATGTGACCACCTGGAGGGGAAGATCATATGAGAACAGGCGCAGCAAACGAGCTGCGCCTGTTTTTTGCGAAACGCTATGAACGCGGACAATTTAGGAATCTATAATTTGAGACAACAGCTCCCGAGAAGCTGCAATGTTTTGAGATTTTAATGCATCGTAGAGCTGAAACCAGCGTTTTTCCCAGATGTTGCATTGATCTGCATCAATATCTGAGGCGCGGCGCTTGGCATTAAACTCCATGTGTTTTCTGAGCGGCTCTTTGCACAGACTGAAAGCATAAGCAAGCATCTGATTGTGTGCCATTTTGCAAAGCAGCGAATGAAGATCTGATGCGGTGTCCACAGACCGCAGAAATGCGGCATTGGCGTGTTCAGGTTCACAGCAGGTGTAAAAATCTTTTAAATCATCGTGAAAGGTACAGCAAAGCTTGTAGAATTCGTCCAATTGCTCATCGGAACGTCGCTGAACGGAAAGGTCAATAAACGCCATTTCCAAAAGCCTTCGATATTCGCCGGTGTCATGCATTGTTTCCTCATTTACGTAGAATTGAGAAAGCTCTGTGATTTTCTCGTTCATATCGAATTCTTTTACGTATGTTCCGTCACCTACCCGGATGTCCAGTAGGCCCAGGGCAGCAAGTCGCTGCAGTGCAACCCGTACAGTCAAACGATTTACACCGAGAGACTTAGCCAATTCTGTTTCTGTAGCAATTTTTTCACCCGGAACCCAGTGACCTTCCAAAATGAATGTTTTAAGCTGTGTATATACCTGGTCAGCTGCGGATACTTTCTTGATTTTACTTACATTTTCCATCTGGTATCACACCATCCTCGTCTGTTAGTGTACAGAATTTTCGTAATTCTGTCAAGTTGTACAAAATCATTATTTTATTTCTGTGTGGAGTGATGGCAGGATTGAGATTGACAGGATGGAGGAAATAATGTATAATCCAAATGCATCAAGCGAAAGAGCGAACAATTCGACAAATACTAGGAGGGAAGATATGAAACAAGTGGTTCATGCACCCTGTGGCCCTGTTATGGGAGTACAGAACAAGGGTGTATATCAATTCCATGGAATTCCTTATGCGCAACCACCGGTAGGCCCACTTCGCTTTCAAAAGCCACGGAGAATGGAAAGATGGGAAGAAACATACGATGCGACCTATCGGCATTTTCTGGCACCGCAGACTGCGTCGGATCTGGATATCCCCATGGGACCGACGGTAGGAGAGCGCAATGAGGATTGCCTGACTCTGGCAATCAGCACGCCGAGTTTGACGGGTGGGCTTCCGGTAGCGGTTTGGTTCCATGGGGGCGCAAACTGCTATGGCGGTGGGGATGTTGCCTGGTATGATGGCGCTTCCTTGGCAAGATCACAGCAAATCGTTGTTGTTAATTTGAATTTCCGGCTAGGACCGCTGGGCTTTTTGTATTATCCGGGGGTTATTGAGGAGAATTTATCGATTGAAGATCAGATGATGGCACTGCATTGGATACAAGATAACATTGCAGCATTTGGGGGAGACCCGGGCAAGGTCACTCTGTTTGGCCAGTCGGCGGGGGGAAATGCAATTACGCATATTCTTTCCCGACCGGATTCGGACGGACTTTTTCAACAGATCATCCTGGAAAGTGCCTCTCTGGGAAGGGGAAATCATACCCGGGCAGATGCATTGGAAATTGGCACAGAAGTGCTGAAAAAACTGGCTATTGAGCCGGGGACCGGTGCCTTGGAAGCGCTTCAAAAGAAATCGGTTTCGGAGATTTTTGAGGCGGTAGAGGCTGTTCCCCAGGGGCTGCGGGAGAAACATCAGGGAATGATTTTTAAACCGATCATGGATGAATGGCACACGCCGGAGCAGACGGTCCACGCAGCCGCCCAAAGGGCGAAATCGAGAAAAATCCGTATTCTGATGGGATTCACGCGGGAAGAAATGCTGGCATTTATCCAGGGAAGAGATGAAAAGTCATTGGCAGTTGCAGAGGCAATACTGCAAACCAGATATGTTTCACCGGGAGAGAATATGGCACTGGAGGCGGCAGCGGGGGGCTGCACCGTTTACCGCTACCGTTTCGATTGGAAAGCTGCAAAGTCTTCTTTTGGAGCATGCCATTGCCTGGAATTGCCCTTCTTGTTTGGCAACCTGGAAAGTTGGAATGCGCCTATGCTGGATGGCATGGAACCTTACGAGGGCCGATGCCTGACCGAGACAATGCAGGGCCTCTGGGGGCGGTTTGTTCGCGGTGAAGAATATGAAAATGGTCTGTGGCCAAAGTTTACTGCAGAAAGAAAAGCAATGAAGATCCTGAATAACGAGGATAACCCTGTTCAGGATCAATAAATGGATAAGGAGCATTGTTATGAAAAAAGAGAAATCCAGGCTAGCATTTCCCCATGTAATGATCCTTTTGATTTTATTGGCATTGATTAGCTGCTTACTGACTTATATTATTCCTGCGGGAACATACCAGTTTGATGAAAACGGGTATGTGGTGCCGGGCTCCTTTACTTACGTTGAGAATATACCGGTCTCACCGGTGCAGGCGGTGATCAAGTTAACGTCCTCCATTGCATCAATGGGTACGACGTATGCGCTGCTGTTTATTGTAGGCGGCATGGTCAGCGTAATGATTTCATCTGGCGCTGTAGAGAATCTGGTTGATTATTCTATTTTTCGGCTGGAAGATAAGAGCCTGAAGGTGTTGATCCCGTGTATTTCCGTGCTGATGTCCATCCTTGGAGGCCTGGCGGGCAATGATGCGATGATCACGTTTGTTGCGTGTGGAATGCTGCTGGCACGGCGGACAAAGCTTGATAGAATTTCCGGAATGGCTATTTTCTATCTGCCATATATCACAGGGCAGGCGATTGGTCCGACTGTATTGATGATCCTGATGTGTCAGGAGATGGCAGGAATCCCTGCGGTTTCTGGTTTGACGGTGCGAATCGTGATTTGGATCGTCTTTACTGCATTCGTTGCCTTCTACAATACGCACTATGCATTGAAGATTGCAAAAGATCCTTCCAAGAGCATTGACGGCGAAATTCTGAGCCTGAGTGCAGAAGAACAGATGAAAGCAGAGAAAACGACAAGGCTGAAGATATCCAGTGTCGTTTCCATTCTGATGATGATTCTCCCGTTCGTGATTTATGCATACGGTTCTTCGAGATACAGCTGGGGTTTTGAATATTTGATTTCGCTGGCATTTGTCTCTGCAATCATACTGGGAATTGTTTTCCACTACACGCCGAATGACTGGGCAAAGCGATTCTGCGCCGGTGCGGCACAGATGGGGCCGGTATGCCTGCTGATTGGATTCTCAAAGCTGATCAGTGTGATCCTGGCGGATGGCCATGTAATCAACACCATTGCTAACGCCGCTCTTATGATCATTCAGAGAATGGGCGCTTCCTTCTCAGCTATCGGAATGTTTGTATTTACAACGCTGTTTAATCTTTTGATGCCCTCCGGCCCGGCAAAGGTTCCTATTTTGATGCCCCTTTTTACGCCGGTTGCAGACATCCTGGGAATTACACGGCAGGTCCTGTGCACGTGCTATCAGCTTGGCGATGGCCTGACAAACTTCTTGACGCCTGTTTCTTCTGTGCTGGCAACCGGACTCATCCTGTCTGAGACGAAGTATTCCAAATGGCTGAGATATGCTGTGCCTTATGCATTGATTCTCATCGCTTTTTCCTGTGTCTGCATTTTCTCCTTGCAGGCGGCCGGGTGGACAGGTATCTGAAAATAACAGCAGGCAGCCGGGGGCTTTGCTCCCGGCTGCCTGCTATACAATACTATCGGCACCCCTGTTTTTAAGGGGTGCCGATAGTGAGAAGACAGTATCAGATTCTTGCCACACCGGACTTCCGGGCGGCTTCGGCGACGGCCTTGGCCACGGCGGGGCCTACCCGCTTGTCGAAGGCGGCGGGGATGATATAGTCCGCGCTGAGTTCCTCGGGGGAGACCAGATCGGCCAGAGCCTGGGCGGCGGCCATCTTCATCTCCTCATTGATGTCGGAGGCACGCACATCGAAGGCGCCCCGGAAGATGCCGGGGAAGGCCAGGACGTTGTTGATCTGGTTGGGGTAGTCACTGCGGCCGGTGGAGACCACGGCAGCACCGCCGGCCTTGGCCTCGTCCGGGAAGATCTCGGGGGTGGGGTTGGCACAGGCGAAGACAATGGCGTCCTTGTTCATGGTCTGAACCATTTCCTTCGTCAGGGTGCCGGGAGCGGATACGCCGATGAACACATCCGCGCCCTTGATGACGTCGGAGAGCTTGCCGGTTTCCTTCTGCAAATTGGTGACCTGGGCCATTTCTTCCTTGATCCAGTTCAGCTTTTCACGGCCGGCGTAAATGGCACCGGTGCGGTCGGTCATGACGATGTTCTTGAAGCCCGCGCTCAGCAGCAGCTTTACGATGGCGATGGCGGCAGCACCGGCACCGGAGGTGACGATCTTCACGTCCTCCTTCTTCTTGCCAACCACCTTCAGGGCGTTCTGCAGACCGGCCAGGGTGATAACGGCGGTGCCGTGCTGGTCATCGTGGAAGATGGGAATGTCGCACTTTTCCTTCAGCTTCCGCTCGATTTCAAAGCAGCGGGGGGCGGCGATGTCCTCCAGGTTGATGCCGCCGAAGGAGCCGGAGATCAGGTACACGGCGTTGACGAACTCGTCCACATCCTGGGTCTTCACGCACAGAGGGAAGGCGTCCACATCGCCGAAGGCCTTGAAGAGCACACACTTGCCCTCCATAACGGGCATACCGGCCTCGGGGCCGATATCGCCCAGACCCAGCACGGCGGAACCGTCGGTGATGACGGCGCACAGATTGTGGCGGCGGGTCAGATCGTAGGACTTCTCGGGGTGGGCCTGAATCTCCAGGCAGGGGGCGGCAACGCCGGGGGTGTAGGCAAGGGACAGGTCGTCCTTGGTCGCTACGGGCACGGTAGCCTTGACTTCGATTTTGCCCTTCCACTCGCCGTGGAGCCGCAGAGCTTCTTTTGCGTAATCCATTTGTATTTCCTCCTATATATTCTTTTTATTGTTCGACAATGGGAAGTGTGGAGCCGCCGTAGGGCATGGCCAGTACGGTGGCATTGCTGCCAAGAATGGCAAAGGCATCGTCCAGGGCCTTCTGGGCGCTGGGATAGGGCTCCAGGAAGCATTTCCGGACCAGCTCCGGGGCCATCTCGGACACCAGGAAGATTCTTGCGTTTTCCAGCACCATGGCGATGGCGGCTGCCTTGTGGCCGCCCAGCTCAAAGTGGGTCTGCACCCGGTCAATGAGATCATGGGAGCACTTGGCCTCCTGGATCCACCGCTCGAAGCATTTTTCGCCCAGGCCCTCCTTGCAGGAGCCAATCAGAATGATGATGCCTCCGGGGCGGACAGCGTGCTTGGCATTGTCCAGGGCCTTTTGGGTCTGGTACAGGTTCAGATCCTTGGGCGCGCCGCCCTGGCTGACCAGGACAATGTCCGCCCGCTGAGGGATAGGCTTGCGGTAAAGGGTATCCAAGTACCGGCAGCCCGCCCGGTGGGCGGCGGTGACATCCCCGGCAGCGGCGAAGATGATCTGCTTGTGCTCATCCAGAACCACATTGACAATGTAGTGAATGCCGCAAATCCGCCCGGCTTCTTCGATGTCCATCCGCAGGGGATTGCCTTCCAGCCTTCCGGCGCAGGCTTCGTTCTGCACCATCATCCGGTGATTGGCCTGAATGGCGTCCCGGCTGGATACGCCGGGCATAATGGCCTTGGCTCCGCCGGAGTAGCCCGCAAAATAGTGGTATTCCACATTTCCAAGACAGATGCGGAAGTCTGCTTCCGCAACCACCCGGGTGATATCTACGGGGGTGCCCCGGCCGGTGACACCCATGCGGATGCAGTCGTTGCAATCTGAGTCCACGCAGCGGATGCGGTCAAAGGCGGGGCCTGCCAGATGGCGCATCTCCGCCTCCGTCTGGTGCCGGTGAGAGCCCAGGCCGAAGACCAGGGTCACATCGGCCAGGTCAACGCCGCCTCGCTCCAGCTCTGCCAGCAGGGGCGGGAGAATGTCCCAGCTGGGGCAGGGGCGGGAAATATCCGAGGTGACAATGGCGATTTTTTTATTTTTGGGGACGATTTCCGAAAGCCGGGCCAGACCGATGGGATTTTCCAGGGCATAGCCCACGGCTTCCTGCCCGGTCCTCTCCGGCGCGGCGGGGTTCATATGCAGGACCCCAAGCAGATTCTCTTCCGGAACACTGACCGACTGGCTCCCGGTTCCGAAACCAAAGGATAGGGTCATAGAATAATTCCTTTCGAAGTTCGCTTTTGGATGCAATTATTGTAGCACAGAGTATTGCAAAATAAAAATACATTTTTTCTTAGGAATGATAGAAAAAGCTTATGGATTGCAAAAGCGGAAAGGGCCGCGGCATTGACTTCTATGGGAAAAACCGATAAAATAAAGCAAAAGGCAGGTGGAGAGAAGATGAAGCTGACGCAGCTGCAATATTTCTGCGAGGTTTACCGCCAGAGAAATGTGAGCCGGGCGGCGGAAAAGCTGAATATCAGCCAGCCCAGCATTTCTGCGGCAATCAAGGAGCTGGAAGGGGAGTTTGGCATTGCGCTGTTTTCCCGGGAGGGAAGAGGCATCCGTTCCACGCCGGAGGGAGACATTTTTTATGAACATGCCCAGAGCCTGCTGACCCATGCCGACAGCTTCCGGATGAAGATGTTGGACCTATCCCAGCGTGAGGAGCTTCGCTTCGGTGTGCCGCCTATGATCGGCTCGCTGGTGCTGCCGGCACTGTATGGAAAGTATCAGGCGGAGCAGTGCAATTGCCTGCTGCGCATTGTAGAAGGCGGCCGGGGAACGCTGATGGAGGGGCTGAAGAACCACCAGATCGATATGGCCCTGCTGCCCCACGACACGCCTTTGCCCCAATTCGAGACAAAGCGCGTGGGGACCATGGAGACCATGTGCTGCGTCTCCCGGGGCCACCCGCTGCGCGGCAATCAGAGCGTTTCCGTCTCTGATTTGGCAGATGAGCCTCTGGTACTGTTTTCAGACAGCTTTTTTCAGACGGAACAGATTTTGAACCGCTTCCAGAGCGCCGGGATTTCCCCCAATGTTCTGCTGCAATCCAACCAGCTTTCCACAATCTCCCAGATGATTGCCGGGAATATTGCCGTGGGCTTTGTGTTCAACAGCGTTGCATCGTCCATGCACGATGTGGTCTCCGTTCCGCTGTGGCCCAAAATGAATTTTTCCGTGAGCCTGGCCTGGAACCCGGATAGCCCTATGACGCCGGGGAAAAGGATGATGCTGGATCTGTTTTCCGGGATTCAGCTGGATTGAGACACCTGTGCCGCTTTCCGGCGGCATAATATATACGAAGGAGCGATACACTATGTTTTTAGACCTTGTAAAGCAGGCCCGCAGCCATCGGGGCTTTCGTCAGGATCGAAAGGTGACCCGGCAGGAGCTGGAGCATCTGGTGGAGTGCGCCCGGTTCACCCCGGCGGCCCGGAACGATCAGGTGCTGAAATACTATTTGGCGGAGAAACCGGAGACGGTGGCGGCCATTCAGCCTCTGACCAAGTGGGCTGGGGCATTGGCCGAGCTGCATCTGCCCCGGAAGGGCGCAGAGCCTGTAGCCTATATCGTGATCTGCCTGGATGGAAGTCTTGCAGAGAATCCCGCGCCCTACCAGCGGGACGTGGGCATTGTGGCCCAGACCATGCTTCTGGCCGCTGCAGAAATGGGCCTGAACGGCTGCATGATCGGCTCCTTTGCGGCAGGGGAGCTGCGGGAAAAGCTGGGCCTGCCGGAAGCCATCAAGCCTCAACTGCTGCTGGCCCTGGGCGAGGGGACGGACCGCATCGTCATGACCGACGTGGGCGAGGACGGCAGCACCACCTATTATCGGGATGCCGAGGATACCCACTATGTACCCAAGCGCACCCTGGAGCAGCTGATTTTGAATCCGTGACAGACAAATGTCCGCCATACGTGAAAAATCTCTTGAAAACCGGCGGCGGATATGGTAATATGGTGCAATCCTAAAAGAAACGAGAGGAGCTGCACTTTTATGGAAAAGAAAAATATCGATTGGGGCAGCATAGGCTTCGGCTATGTCCAGACGGACTACCGCTATGTGGCAAATTACAAGAACGGCGCATGGGATGAAGGCGGGCTGACCACCGATGCCAACATCACCATGAACGAGTGCGCCTGCGTTTTGCAGTATGCCCAGACCGTTTTCGAGGGCATGAAGGCCTATACCACTGCGGATGGCCGCACCGTCTGTTTCCGCCCGGACCTGAACGCGGACCGGATGATCGAGTCCTGCCGCAGAATGAAGATGCCGGAGTTCCCCAAGGAGCGCTTCCTGGAGGCCATCCGCCAGACCGTCAAGGCCAATGAGGCCTGGGTCCCTCCCTATGGTTCCGGTGCAAGCCTGTATCTGCGGCCCTATATGTTCGGCATTGACCCCATTATTGGCGTGAAGCCCGCTACGGAGTTCCAGTTCCGGGTCTTCGGCACTCCGGTCGGCCCCTATTTCAAGGGCGGCATCAAGCCTCTGACCATCCGCGTCTCCGACCTGGACCGTGCAGCCCCCAGAGGCACCGGCCACATCAAGGCGGGCCTGAACTACGCCATGAGCCTCTATAATATTGTGGATGCCCACGAGCAGGGCTATGACGAGAACCTGTATGTGGATTCCGCCACCCGGACCCATATCGAGGAGACCGGCGGCGCAAACATCCTCTTTGTAACCAAGGAGGGCAAGCTGGTGGTTCCCAAGTCTGCAACCATTCTGCCCTCCATTACCCGCCGTTCTCTCATTCAGGTTGCCAGGGATTACCTGCACCTGGAGGTAGAGGAGCGCGTGGTGGGCATTGACGAGCTGGGCGATTTCGCCGAGGCCGGTCTGTGCGGCACCGCGGCGGTCATCTCTCCCATCGGCAAGATCGTGGACCACGGCAAGGAGTACACCTATGCCGGCATGGGCAATGTGGTGGAAAAGCTGTACAAGACCCTGACCGGGATTCAGATGGGCACCATCGAGGCCCCCGAGGGCTGGATCATGGTCATTGACTAAAACATCTCGCCCGGCCGATTGGCCGGGCGAATTTTGAAACAGGAGGATTTTATGGATTTTTTGGAACTTGCAAAGCTTCGGCAGTCCTGCCGTGCCTATGATGAAACCCGGGAAGTGGAGCCGGAGAAGCTGCAGGCCATCCTGGAGGCGGGCAGACTCGCTCCTTCCGCCTGCAATAGTCAGCCCTACCGCATTACGGTCTGCCAGGGGGGAAAAGCCAAGGAGGCTGCGGCGGCCGTCAGCGGCATGGGGATGAATTCCTTCGCCGCCCAGGCGCCTGTCCTGCTGCTGCTTTCCGAGGAAAACTATAATAAGTCTGCCGCGCTGGGGGCCAAGCTGAAAAGAAATGACTATCGGTCTCTGGATATCGGCATCCTGACGGCCTACCTGACCTCCGAGGCTGCCTCCCTGGGCCTTGCAACCTGCATCCTCGGCTGGCTGGACAGCGAAAAGCTCCAGGCCCTTGCCAATCTGGAGCACCCGGTGCGCCTGGTCATCGCCTTGGGCTACGCCAAGGAGGGAGACTCTCTGCGGGAGAAAAAACGCAAGGCACTGAAAGAATTGGTGCAGTACGTATAAATGACAGATTAAAAGCGAGAAAAGCCGAAAGCTGCCGCTTCTGCCAATTTGGTTTGAGATAATGGTTTCGTGCTTTCCTTTCAGAGATTTCACGAGGCCTATGATGGATACCGCAAAAACTGTAGACTGTGTTCTTAGTTTGCTTTCGGACATGAAGTACACCCTTTTATTTTTATTCAGTGAAGTTTTGCGCTTCACGATGCGAAGCATCACTTCACGTCCCGAAAGGCACACTTCATTCGAAAAAGCCCTTTTGTCCTTGGCTTAACAGTGATAAGGGACGAATTCAAACTTACTACTGTCAGCCGACAATTCTGGTGTGCAAGGATCACAAACGCTAAGGCAACCGCCCGTTTCCGAAAGGAACGGGCGGTTGATCCTTATTCTGCTATTTATCGGAAGAAAAAATAAAATTATATAGAATCAGCTTATGTTCGTCAAAGAAAGGAATCAGCAACAGTTTCATCCTCCGCCAGCATACGGTAGCCGACGCCAAGCTCATTGATGATGTAGCGCTTTTCGCCGGGCGTCACGCCCATTTTCTTGCGGATGTTCTTCATGTTGACTTGCAGCTTCTTGACGCTGCCATAGTCCGAATACCCCCAGACCGCGCGGATGATGGCGGCATACGTCAGAACCTTTCCGGCGTGAACGGATAGAAACGCCATGATGTTGTACTCCGTCTGTGTCAGGTCGATCTCCTCTTTGCCAACAAAGACCTGCCGCGTATCATAGTCGATCAGCAGATCCTGAAGGTGGAATTTTCCGCCGGGGGAGCTTTCCTTCTCTTCGCTGTGCCGATGACTGCGGAGAACGGCGCGGATACGGGCCAGCAATTCCTCCGTGCCAAAGGGCTTGGTGATATAATCATTCGCCCCCAGATCCAGCGCCTCTACCTTGTCCCGCTCGTTGGAACGGGCGGAGAGTACAATGATGGGCACGGTGTCCGTCTTTCGCACCTCTTGAATCAGACTCATGCCATCCCGATCCGGCAGGCCGAGATCCAGAACGATGAGATCCGGATGATGGGAGGCGTACATCATCATACCGAGCGCACAGGTCTCCGCGCAGAGCACCTGATAGTCACTGGTTTCCAGATTGGCTTTGATAAAGCTTCGGATGTTGGCCTCGTCTTCTACGATCAGGATCTTGTACTTGTTATTGCCCATCGTCCTCACCCCCTCTTTCCAGCGCAAAGCGGAATACCGCACCGCCGCCCTTTCTGTTTTCCGCGGTAATGTCACTGCCGTGCGCTTTGACGATGGCAGCGCACACAGATAGCCCGATCCCCATATTGCTGCGTGTCCCGTCCACCGGCGCGGCGGACTTTTCATAGCTCCCGCTGAAAATCTTTTGGAGCGCATCCTCCGGAATGCCGCAGCCGTTGTCGGCGACCTCAAATACCGCCTTGTCCCCCGCAAGGGAGACGGAAAGTATCAGTTCCGTCATGCCTTTTGCGTGGAACACGGCGTTTTCCAGAAGATTCAGCAGCACCTGCTCGATGAGAAGCGAGTCCATGGGAATATCCACAAACTCGTCCGGTATCTGCGTGATGACCTTCTGGTTCGGATGCTTTTTGGAAAACTTCATCAAAACGGAGTCGATTAACTCGTCGAGAACAATGGGCGTCTTCACGACCTCGACCTTCGCGCCGTCGATCCTTGTGACGGACAGGAGATTTTCGACCATGCGGATGAGCCACTCGCTGTCCTCCTGAATTTCTCCCAACAGCTTGAGCTGCTGCTCCTTCGGCAGCGCATCATACTTGGAGATCAGCGTGGAGGATGACCCGTATATGGAGGTGAGGGGCGTGCGCAGGTCATGGGAGATTGCCCGCAGCAGATTGCCGCGCATTCTCTCCTTTTCATTTTCTGAGCGCAGCTTCTCCTGATCGCGGATGCGAATATTCAGCGTACTGGTGGAAACGGCGACGATGAGCATGATGACAGCGGATAAGATGCTTTCCTCTACGAAAAAGTCAAAGGCATAGTACGGATAGGTGAAGGCGAAATTCACCGCAAACACACTGACGATCGCCGAAGTGATGCCATAGCAATACCCATGCGTTTTCAGTGAGATCAGAAACACGCCGAACACAAAGATCATGGGCACCAGCGTCTGCGTGGTAAAGAGCTTCTGAATCAGCAAATTGACGGCAAAGGCGCTGAAAAAGACGATGAGCGAAAATAAAATATCCTTTTGTCGTTGGCGGTTTTTCATGGCAATCTCTCCAAAGGTGCTTTTTAACATCTTTATTATACTCCATGAGAAGAAGCGCATCAAGATTTTAAACAGGATGATATTGCGCCGCACTCGTTTCTTTACCGAATCTACACCGGAGAAATGCTATGATATAAGCACACAGCAAAAAGGAGGAAGGAATTCGTGGAAAACGACGGTAGCGATGATAACGGTAACCGCTCTTATATGGTCTGTTCGTATGTGGCATATCTACGCCCTTTGCTGCGGTATCGGGTATAGGTGTGTCTTTTTTGCATGAAATGATCGTATGAACAGAACATAAAGGAGTTTGAAATGAATTATTTTGGAAGCATTTTCGCAATAGTGGTCTGCATCGCCATGTCCGCCTATTTCAGCGCCACAGAAACAGCGTTCTCGTCCCTGAATAAAACCCGCCTCAAGGTGTTTGCGGACAACGGAAACAAGCGGGCAGCGCTGGCGCTCAAGCTGTCCGAAGATTATGACAAGCTGATCTCCACCATCCTGATCGGCAACAATATCGTCAATATCATGGTGGCGTCCATCGGCACACTTCTGTTCGTCGGACTTTACGGCGACATCGGCGCGACCGTTTCCACCATTGTGGTCACGGTCGTTGTCCTGATCTTTGGCGAGATCACCCCCAAAAGCGTTGCAAAGGACACGCCGGAGCGCTTTGCCATGTTCAGTGCGCCCTTTATCCGGCTCTGGATCTGGGTGCTGACCCCGCTGAATTTTCTCTTTTCCCAGTGGAAAAAGCTGGTTTCTCGCTTCTTCAAGACAAATGACGACACAAAAATGTCCCACGAGGAACTGCTCCTTTTCATGGAGGACGTGGAGCAGGACGGCGGCATTGACGAAAATGAGGGTGAGCTGCTGCGCAACGCCCTTGAGTTCCGCGACCTGACGGCGGCGGAAATTCTGACGCATCGCATCGAATTGGAGGCCGTGGACATCGACGAGAGCCACGAGGAAATTGCCAGAGTCTTTACACAGTCCCGCTTCTCCCGTCTGCTGGTCTACCGGGATACCATCGATCAGATTGTCGGTGTTCTTCATCAGAAGGACTTCTATATCAACGGCAAGATGACGGATCAGCCCATTACCGAGATTATGACGGAACCGGTGTTCGTCTATCAGCATACAAAAATCCGGGATATTTTGAAAACACTCCAGCATCAGAAGGCTCACATTGCCGTCGTTGTAGATGATTTTGGGGGGACGCTCGGTATTGTTACGATGGAAGATATTCTGGAAGAACTGGTCGGTGAAATTTGGGACGAACACGATGAAGTGGAAGAAGATTTTGAAAAGCTGGGCGAGAGTACCTACCGTGTGGATTGCTCCGTCAGTTTGGAAGATTTCATGGAGTTCTTTGATATGAAGCTGGAATCGGACAGCGTTTCCGTTGGCGGCTGGGTCATGGAGCAGCTGAACAGGGTTCCGGTCAAGGGGGATTCTTTTCATGTGCAGCACCTGGAGGTTACGGTTTCCGAGGTGAGCGCGCACAGAGCAAAATCCATCACCGTCAAGCAATGTGACTCCACTTTAGAATGTGCGCAATAACAGCGCGGAGGGGACATGGCGAAAAAAACACAGGGTACTGACACCAATCGGCACGATATTGCTGCACCGCCGGAGAACGGGCGGCTCGACAAAAGCATTATCCAATACATCATTCGCGCATTGCTGATGATGATTCTATTCGCTTGGGCTTTAATGAACCTCGATGCTGTAATGGAATTTCTCAGGAAAGTGCTCTCGCTGTTCTCACCGTTTCTGATTGGCGGGGGTATCGCGTTTCTAATCAATGTTATCCTTAACCCACTTGAACGCTGCTGGAACAGAGTGTGCAAAAAAGCCCCTGCAAAGATGGCAAGACCTGTTTGTCTCACCATAAGCGCGGTTCTGATGGTTGGAATTTTGTTTGCCGTGGTGTTTATGATGATCCCGAGTCTGCGGGAATCCATCGACGAGCTTATTCAGAACATTCCGGTTTATGTTGATGAAATTGGGCGCTGGTGGGCAGATACGGTTCACTTCGCAGCAAAGTACAGCATCGTTTTGCCGGAATATGCAATCGACTCCGATATGCTGATTGAGAAAATTACGACCTTTATCAACGACGAAGGCAGCGGAATCATTACGGTAACATGGGGCGCGGCTACCTCCATCCTTTCCGGCTTGTTTGATGTGTTTTTGGCGTTCGTTTTTGCGTTGTATCTGCTGGCAAAAAAAGAAGTGGTTGCAGCCCACTTAAAAAAGCTGATTGCAACGGTGTTTCCGCAAACAAGGGCAAAGCGACTTCTGAGCATTGCTTCGCTGACGAATCAAACCTTTACCAACTTTGTCAGCGGACAGCTTACCGAGGCTGTTATTATTGGAGTCCTTTGCTTCTTTGGAATGCTGATTCTGAGGATTCCCTATGCCGGTGCCGTGTCTGCATTTGTTGCCGTTACCGCGTTAGTGCCGATTTTCGGCGCATGGCTTGGCGGCGGCCTTGGCGCATTTCTGATTCTGTTGGCTGACCCCATAAAAGCGGTGTGGTTCGTTCTTTATCTGCTGATTCTGCAACAGGTAGAGGGCAACCTGATTTATCCCAAAGTCGTTGGAAAATCTGTCGGCCTTCCCGGACTGCTTGTGCTGGTGGCCGTTACGATTGGCGGCGGGGCGTTTGGGGTCTTGGGGATGCTTTTCAGCGTTCCGGTCTGTGCGGTGCTATATAATCTTTATCTGGAGTTCATGCAGAAATCGGATCCCCAGAGTTGAACCGTTACCGTTTATTGCCGCTGAAAAAGAAAAAGCACCGGTAGTAGACTGTCCTGACTAATAATTTACGAACAGCCAACGGCGATGCGTTTCTTGGCTTCCCCCGAGGGTGTTGCAGAGCGCAGCGAATCTTTCAAAATTATGATTGCCGGTGGCAATCATACCGAAATTAAAAAGCTGGCATGGCAAATAATCGGCACTTCGGAACCGATTATTTACCATGACTGATGAGGGGCAGCGACAGCTAAAAGTTTTGGATTTCTCGGTTGAATGGTACAATCTGGAACATATACCTCTCATCCAGCTGCATTTCTTGACCAACCGTTCGCCGCCCCTCATCAGTCAGCCGGTTCCGAAGTGCCGTCTGACAGCTTCCCCCCGGGGGAAGCCAAGGGGTGCTAACTTTTAGCGTGTACGCTCTACTACAAGGGGGTTGCGCCATCCATCCTGGTGCTTCCTGAAATCCGGGGTTACGGGCGGATTCTATCCGCCCCTACGGTGGCGTATGTAAACCGCAGGTTTTGGAGCGGTACGTTACCGGGCGGGTCAGGGAATCAATGTATCCGTACTGACCTCGTCGCATCACGAAAAAGATAGGAGAAAAGAGTAACATGGGACTTCGCAAGATTTTAACAGTTGACGATATGGCCTTGCATAAGGTTTGCAGACCTGTTGAGAAATTTGACCGCCGTCTGCACAAGCTGCTGGACGACATGAGAGAAACCCTGGCAGATGCCAACGGCGTTGGATTAGCCGCCCCCCAGGTGGGCATTTTGCGCAGAGTGGTGATTGTGGATACCGGCGAGGAAATTTTGGAGCTGGTAAACCCGGAGCTGCTGGAAACCGACGGCGAGCAGGAGGGGGCAGAGGGATGCCTCAGCGTACCCGGCAAATACGGCCTGGTGAAGCGCCCCTACTATGCCAAGGTGCGTGCCCAGGATCGGGACGGCAACTGGTACGAGGCCGAGGGCGAGGAGCTGATTGCCCGCTGCTTCTGCCATGAGATTGACCATCTGGATGGCATTGTTTATACCGAGGTGATGGAGCGCTTTCTCACCGATGAGGAGCTGCGAGCCGAAGCGGAGGATGACCAGTGAGAGTTGTATTTATGGGCACGCCGGACATTGCCGCAACGTGCCTGAAAAAAATCCTGGCAGACGGATTCCAGGTGGTGGGTGTTTACACCCAGCCTGACCGCCCCAAGGGGCGGGGCATGAAGCTGGTGGCTTCCCCCGTGAAGCTGGTGGCGCAGGAGGCGGGGATTCCCGTATTCCAGCCGGAAAACTTCCGGGAGGAGGAGACGGTGCAGCAGCTGCGGGACCTACAGCCCGATGTGTGCGCCGTGGTGGCCTATGGCCGCATCCTGCCCCAGAAGGTGCTGGATGTGCCCACCCTGGGCTGCATCAACATTCATGCCAGTGTGCTGCCCAAGTACCGCGGCTCTGCCCCCTATCAGTGGGCGGTGCTGGATGGTCTGACCGAAACCGGCGTAACCGCCATGTATCTGGTGCGGGAAATGGATGCCGGTGATATTATCGACGTGTCCAAAACCCCCATTGGGGAAAATGAGACTGCCGGCGAGCTGCTCGACCGGCTGGCAGTGCTGGGTGCGGAGTTACTGAGTAAGACCCTGGGGCGGTTTGCTTCCGGCCAGCAGATTCCCCGCATCCCTCAGGACGAAAGTCAGGTGAGCTTTGCGCCCATGCTGGACAAAGCCATGTGCCCCATTGATTGGAACAGAACCGCCCAGCAGATTCACAACCAGGTGCGGGGGCTGCACCCCTGGCCGGTTGCCACCATGGAGCTGAACGGCACCCAGTTTAAGGTGCATGAAACCAGAGTGGTGGAGGGGCAGGGGATTCCCGGCTCTGTGTTGGAACTGAACAAGCACGGGCTGGTGATTGCCTGCGGCCAGGGAGCCATTGAGATTCGCTCCCTGCAAGCCCAGGGCGGCAAGCGGATGAACGCACCGGATTATTTCCGGGGACATCCCCTGGAAGCGAAATGAGCGCCAGAGAAACAGCGCTGCAAGCGCTGATTGCCTGCCGCAAAAACGGTGCCTGGTCCAACGGTGCTCTCAAGCAGCTGATTGCCCGGGATCGGCTGGATGCCCGGGATGCGGCGCTGGCCACCCGGCTGTGCTACGGCGTGGTGCAGAACCGGGGGAAGTTAGACTTCTATCTGCGGCAGCTGCTCACCGGGAAAATCAGCAATCTTCATCCCGTGGTGCGGGACATTCTCCACCTGGGGCTGTATCAGCTCCATGAGATGGACAAAATTCCGGAAAGCGCCGCCGTCAACGAGTCGGTGGAGCTGGCGAAAAAGTACTGCAAGGGGCAAAAAAACGCCCCGGCACTGGTCAACGGAGTGCTGCGCAATGCCGCCCGCACCCTGGGCTTTTGGCAGGAGCCGGTGTCCTACGCGGATCGCTACAGCCACCCGGATGCCCTGATTACCCTGCTCAAGCAGAGTCTCCCCAAGGGCACGCTGGAACCCATGCTGATTGCCGACAATATGGCACCGCCGGTGACCATCCAGGTAAACACCCTGAAAACCACCGCTGCCGCCCTGACGGAAGCGCTGGAAGCCCAGGGCATCGGCTGCCAGCCCCACGCCTGGATGAAGGACTGCCTGGTGCTGTCCGGTCTGGGCAATTTGGAACGGCTGGCGGAATTTGGGGCAGGCCATTTCTATGTGCAGGACCCCGCCTCCAAGCTCAGCGTCCGGTGCGCCGGGCTGGAAAAGGGCTGGAAGGTGCTGGACTGCTGCGCCGCCCCCGGCGGCAAAAGCTTCGCTGCCGCCATTTTGATGGAGGGCAGCGGGAGCATTACCGCCTGTGATGTCTACCCCCACAAGGCAGAGCTGATTGCAGCCGGTGCCAAACGGCTGGGGCTGGACAGCATTACCGCTCTGTGCCGGGATGCTACGGAAGAAAAGAATGAATGGAAAGAGCAGTTTGATGCCGTTCTGGCGGATGTACCCTGCTCCGGGTTGGGTATCATCCGAAAAAAACCGGACATTCGCTATAAGAATTTAACGGAATTGGAGCAGCTGCCCCCCTTGCAGAAAAAAATTCTGGAGGTGCAGTCCCGGTTTGTGCGCCCCGGCGGGGTGCTGCTGTATTCCACCTGCACCGTTCTCCCCCGGGAAAATGAGCAGGTGGTGGCGCAGTTTTTGGAAACCCACCCGGAATTTTGCCTGGAAAGGCTGCCCCTGCCGGAAGCCTTGCCGGAAAACGAAACCGGGATGCTCACCCTGATTCCCGGGCAATACGATACCGACGGCTTTTTCATCTGCCGTCTGCGGAGGAAGCAATGAACTTAAAATCCATGACGCTGCCGGAATTGAGCGCCCTGCTCAAAGAAATGGGGCAGCCTGCCTTCCGGGCAAAGCAGCTGTATACCTGGCTGCACCGGGGCGTTCGCTCCTATGAGGAGATGACCAATCTCCCCGGGGCACTGCGGGCAGAGTTGGCGGAAAAATACCCCATCCATGCCCCCACGGTGGTGCGCCGTCAGGAATCCCAAAAGGACGGCACCATCAAATACCTCTGGCAGTTGTCCGACGGCAACTGCGTGGAAACGGTGCTGATGCGCTATCACTACGGCAACACCGTGTGCATCTCCACCGAGGTGGGCTGCCGCATGGGCTGCGCCTTCTGCGCCTCCACCATCGGCGGCCTGGTGCGGAAGCTGGAACCCTTTGAAATGCTGGATGAAGTGCTGTTCACCCAGGTGGACTCCGGCCAGCCCATTTCCCACATTGTGCTCATGGGCATTGGGGAGCCGCTGGACAATTTTGACAACGTCATGCGTTTTTTGGAGCTGGTGAACAGCCCCGAGGGCATGAACATTTCCATGCGCCACATTAGCCTCTCCACCTGCGGCCTGGTGCCCAGGATTGACGAGCTGGCAAAGCGGAAATTGCAGCTGACGCTATCCGTGTCCCTCCATGCGCCCAATGACCGGGTGCGAAATACCATTATGCCGGTGAACAAGGCCTATCCCAGCCAAGAGCTGCTGGATGCCTGCCGCCGGTACTACGCCGAGACTTCCCGGCGGATTTCCTTTGAATATGCCATGATTGATGGGGTCAATGACTCGGTGGAAAATGCCCGGGAGCTGATTTCCCGGCTGCGGGGGCTGCCTGCCCATTTTAATTTGATTCCCCTGAATCATGTGGAGGAGAGTCCCTTAAAGCCCAGCAGCAAGGCAGCCGTGGCGCTGTTCCAGAAGACGCTGGAGGACGCGGGCATCCCTGCCACCGTCCGCCGGACGCTGGGCGGAGACATTGATGCCTCCTGCGGGCAGCTGAGAAGAAAATATACGCAGTGTAAGCAGGAAAGAAAAATTTGAGCGGTGCAGAATGAGGGAACGCTCGGTAGGGGTCGACTGGTAGTCGGCCCGCCCCGCTTCCGGGACAGAGCAGTCGGATGAATGGAACCAGTTTCCCACTGGGACTGTAGGGGCGGATAGAATCCGCCCGCAAACCCGGATTCTCGAAAGCACCCGGTTGAATGGTGAAGGCGTAAGTCTTCTACCCCTTGGCTTCCCCCGAGGGTGTTGCAGAGCGCAG